>WOR8_10008796_pt1 | contig 11421 bp, 8 predicted proteins | sample DeeMarSeWOR38_10_FD_19890 | JGI IMG/M metagenome (IMG submission 19890)
CAGGTCTTCTCTTTATTTCAAAAGTATCTGTAAATTGTATTTGGGCGATTATTACATCACCTGATTTAAGCATCTTCCCATGCCTCATCTTCTTTATTATCCCATAATTCTTTCATTTTCTGTTGTTGAATTTTATGAAGAAATTCATCATATTGGTTTCTTTTTTTTACATTTTTAAAAAGTTCTATCATTCTAGAAATTAGTTCATTATATGTTTGTCTAGGATGTTCTCTAATTTGTTTAAGTGATTTCACAACAGATTTATCTAATTGAATAGTAGTTGGATTACCCATTATATATCACCTATAGTTACTATATAACTTATTATATATAAACGTTTTGTTAACCTTGAACTAAAAAGTGCTTGGAAATGATATCTAATTAGTTTTTTAGTTGAAAAAACTAATGAAAAATCATTTAATACCTTAGTTATTTCATGGTTTAATATTTAAGCGCGTGGTTAAAAAATCATAAAATTATAAAACGTTAAAAAGTAATATAATATCTTCATTAACGTTAAAATATATATAAAATGTTATGGTAAAACATAACATATGTTACATTTGTAACAAAGGGCCAGTGGTCTAGTGGTTATGACGTCGCGCTTACAACGCGGAGATCGCCTGTTCAATTCCGGCCTGGCCCATTTTCAAATTCTCCTATAGAGCTTGTCAAGATAGTCGAATAATCATAATTTGTTGACAGTCCTCCCTGAGATAGAATGTTATCAAATGATGTTTCTACTATTGCTTGTCTTATGTCATACTCTACTGCATGAAGATATCGGGAAGTTGTCTTGATATTTGAATGACCTAAAATGATTTGAACAATTTTTACATGAATTCCATGTTTTAGTAGATTTGTTGCATAAAAATGTCTTAGGGAATGAGGATGAATCCATCCTATTCCAGCCTTTCTTGCTACTTCTTTTACATCCTTTCTAGCTTGTGCTTCAGTCATTCTTCCAGATTTTTGAGTGAACACATATGATTTGTGAGTTTTGCATCTATGATGGTTTATAAAATTTAACAAACTTGGATGTTGTTTTCCATGTAGTACATAATCTTTTACAGGAATAATTCTAGTTTTTTGACCTTTTCCTGTAACAATAAGCTCGTTTTTGTTCCAGTCGATATCATCAAACTTTAGATTGCATAGTTCACCAATTCTCATACCGCTGTTTGCTAAAAGATATATGATAGCTTTTGTTCGTTTTCCTTTTTTACTTCGATTACAATTTCTTAGTATAAGATTAATATCTTTTGTTGTTGGAATCTTGATAGGTTTTTCGTATTCTCTATAGCATGTGAATTTTTCTTTTATATCTTTGAATTTACACCACGAATTCAATGATTTAATATAGTGATTTAATTGATATCCACAAGTTCCCCCTTCAATTCTTTTTGCAAAATAGTCATAAACTTGTTCAGGATCAAAATTTAACAAGTCAATTCCTTGTTTTTCTAGATGTCTGAGTTTTCGTATCCTATCTTTTATTGTAGTTTGAGGATTATAATGTAATCTTGTAAGCATAAATCTCTCAAACTGTCTCCAAATACTATCTGTGACTTTCATATATTTCCTTCATACTTTACAAATCTTTACAGAAACGTAATATTTATGAGTATATAAACATTACGGAAATGTAAATATTTGTAAAGATTAATTATTTAAAGAAGTTAACAGATTTGTAAAGAAATGACTGAAAAACCAATTGTTGACATAGGAAAGGTATTCAAAGATAAGGATGGTGCTTATCGTATTTATGTTGGAAAACAAATCGCTAATGCTGCAAACTTTGAAAATAAAGAAAAAGTGAGAGTAGATTATTATCCAGCTGAAAATAAGATTGTAATACGAAAAATTACTGAACTTTGAGTTTGGTTGTTTATTCAGTATTTTACCAATTTTTTTTCTATTGATTTTGATTAGCTCGGCTAAAACTATAAAATTTGTGTTTATTTCTATGGTTTAGAAATGTTCTAATACAATATAGAAAAATTGGAGAAGATGGAAGAATTGTATGTTATTAAACTTATGTAACTGTGAACTGATATGTAGCTTCCAACAAAGTTTCATCATCACAGACAAGTACATCTCCATCAGGGCCCCTGAATGCAGCATATACACGATATGTTCCATTTCCATTCGTAAAGCTACTAGTACTTACATTATGTGGATTAAATATTGTATCCAGTGCAAGTGTACTACCTATATTGATTGTTCTTGTTGTCGTCTCATTTACAACTTCTTGTTCAAGAATCCATGTGCTGTTTGTTGTATTGTAAAACTCTATTTGCATCAATAGATATCCTGTGAAATTTGTTGAACCAGTGTTTTCAATCTTTGATTGATATCCTGTATAGAATGAATATACATCGCTGTATTTATGATTAGTTCCATCACTAACATTTACTTTCCAGTACCACCATTGACCGTTCACTGTTGCATTTGAAAAAGTCTGGTGATAAGTACCATTCCCAACACTATTGTTTCTTCCGAATATCTCCCAGCTTCCACTGCTGTTACTCAACCAGGTGATATTCATGTTGTCACCTTCTGCATCATTGACAGTGATATTCAAAACTGGTGTAATTAATGCACCGTTACTTCCATCACTTGGTACTGGATTAGAAATCACAGGATTAGCATTATAAGTAACACGAACCTCAACTCTAGAACAATACATTGTGAAAAGTCCACCTATTGAGGCTTCTACATTTACACCTAGAGTCTTTACATCATTCCAGGTCCATGGATTTGGAGCATCAAGATTATTTGTTATATCATACCAGCTAGACCATGCATCAGTAGTAGATGGGCTAAATATATGCATTTCACCTAAAGTTAATAGATTAATATCATGAATTGGTGGCATACCAGTTCCTGAATATTTACCAAAACATCGGATTTCAACCTTAGAAATAGATCCAAGCTCAGAACCAGAACAAGTATTACTAATTAAATTTTCAACATCAAAATTTATAGCTGTTGAAGCATAATTAGAAGTATTACCATCAACCATATATATGGGATTTGCTGTCCAACAACTACCCATATCATAATCATTAAAGTAATATGTAACTTCACATGCATCATGCCAGAACAATTCCGTAGATTTCTCCTGACCAACACTAAGTGTGCCGATTTTAATACCAAGTGTAACAGGAGCATTATACTGACCAGTTCTTGATTTCACCCGCACCTTATAGTTTAGATTCTCATCCCAACGTAAATATAATGATTCAGATTCATTAACACCAGTGTCTTCTTTTATGTAGAAACTTGGAACATCCAGATTCGTATAAGTTTCATTCAGACCTGAGGCATTAAGATAATATGTTGTTCCATTGATATCAATATAATCATCTTCCTCTGTCATATCAATCTGGATGTCTTTTATCTCCCAGGCAAATCCTAGATTATATGGTATATCCTCATTGTCAATGTTCTTGATATATGGAATAACTGTAAGCTCATTGTCATTGATACCTAGATGGTATCTTATAGCCAGTCGGAAGTCGTAACCTTGATATGTTAAATCTTTCCATATTGTAGCATTTACATATGTTTCATTATCACTAATTATCTCTTTGTTGAATCCGCTTAGTTCATCAGTCCTGTAGATTAGGTTCCATTTATCATTGTTATAATATCCTAGCATCAAAACATTATGGGACCAGTACTCATCATAATGGTTAGTAATTTGAATGCTACTACTGGTATTGAAATAGTAATTATCTAAATTATTCCAAATATGTAGAACCTTACCATCATCAATGAGTTCATAACCAACAAGATAAGAGCTACCTGGTGGATCAGTTAGATTAACAGTACAATTATCTGTGTAACTATTATTTATTGTGCATACTGAGATTGTTGCATCAATAGAAACATTGAAGCTATGATCAGATGATGTGTTAGTGTTATATGCATTGTCTATCGCCCAGATACTATAATCATACTGGCCAACAAGCCAGGTGTCAGTGAAAACATACTCATATGTATTATTACCCTTATTCTCCATGGTAATATTCATAAATGTACTGTTAGGATATGTAATATTTACCTTGACTGTTTTTATACCGCTATAATTACCACTCGTGTCATCAGTAACATTAGTGGTAATATTGACATTGTAACCAAATCCAATAGTATCTGGTGTATCAACAACTGAGTTGATTAGTGGTGTAAGATTCTCAGTTCTAAATAAAATAGACTCTGACCAATTAGTCTCATTATAGAAAATATCTTTTGCTTTAACTTTAACATAATAACCACCTTGCTCAGTAAATGAATGTGATTTATAATTACTAAGACCTGAAGTATGAGGACCAGTCCAAGTACTGAAATTTCCATCACCCCAATAAAAGAGATAAAAAAGGATATCGCCATCAGAATCATTTGTACAGGAATAAAAATTGTAAGATGTATTAATATCACCTTGACTAGGGCCAGAAATAGTAGGGGTGTCAGGTGAGGAATTTCCTGTTGAAAAAGTTTCCAATATATTTATCGTGTTAAAGTCACTATTAGTAATATCAATGGGAGTATTGGTATTGTTTAAATTTGTATTATAAATGTTAATATGTGAACAATTATCAATTATAATGCCCTCAGTGTTATCATCAAAATAACAATCAATAACTCTTATCTTCTCATACTCATCAGGATTTGAATCAATAATTTTAATACCAGTACTACATTCTGAAATACTACATTGAACAAATGTATAACATAAGTTATTGATAGATAAACCAAGAGTATGATTAACAATGATACAGTTTTCCACTTCAGTGTTATTACAAATAGTCAAACCAGTTCCATTACTGTTCTGAATGGTAACTGTGTTTATAATAAAACCATTATTACGATTGTACATCCTAGAAATTTCATCATTTGACAAGGTTCTATTCCAAACTGAAACCTCATCAATTGTACCATTGAAATAACTGCTGATATTATCAAAACCAACAAAACAATTTGTATCAATACCTGAACCTGCCTTTTCAACTGTTCCTGATAATCTTCCATCTACAAAAATACTAAGATTAGAAGATGTTTTATTATGGGTTCCAACGATATGATGCCAACCATTTGTTAAAATAATTGATGATACAGCTGTAGTATCATTTAATCTGAAAGATGGAGTGTTATTTGTATTATTTACAAAGAGACAATATCCATGTGTATTATTGGATTGTGATAGTATTGTATCTATTGATCCTGAACCACCTTGCCAATTGATCCATGCGGAAACAGTAACATTCTCCCCAGTGAGAGCAGAAATACTGCTAAGGTTTATAGAATCATTTGTTCCATCAAAATCAAACGCTCCAGCACCCTTAATTGTCGCAGTGGACCACAGACATCCGCTATTGGTTCCATTGTTTCCTTGTCCTGATGAATCATAGACAAATTCTGATGTGGAATAGTTCTCCCCAACAGAGGAATCATTGTTGAAATGTAATAACAGCTCATTTCCATCCATACTGACATTATAAATGTAATCAAAATCACCATAATCTGGAAGCTCATAATCATGAGGATCAATTATTGTCATTGAACCATTAATTATCACTGAGTTCTCATCCTCCCCAATTATAGCAAGAGATTTATTTATCACAACATTCTCATTGTAAAAACTGCTTTTTATATAGAGATAATCCGAGGTTGAAAGATTGTCTACCGCTTTTTGAATTGTAGTCCATGTGAGGTTTTCTGGATCATCATTACCTAGGTTTCCCTTTACAATACCATCCACAGCTAAAACACAGCCTGGGCGGACTATCCAATCATTACATACACTAATATTTTTTGCATCAGTAATCCCATCATCATCTGTCACATTTAATGAAACTGTAAAGTACCCATTTTTGCTATATGTATGATTTACATTAGGTCCACTTGCAGTAGTGTTATCACCGAAATCCCAATAATATTCAATAATGCTTCCGTCCATATCTGTGGCATTTTCAATGAAGTTAACTGTTTCACCAATCTTTACAACTGTAGATGATGGTAGAAAATCAGCCTCTGGGGGAACATTGTGTACTGTGATATTTTTTGATATGGAACTAGTTTCAGAAACATTGTTAGTAACATTATGCCAAACGACATAAGCTCCGTTATCAGCATATTTATGTGTTACATTTCGTTCATATGAGATGTTACCATCACCGAGATCCCAAGAGTAATTTACAATATAGGTATCAGGGTATGCAAATGATTTATCATAAAAAGTAATATTATTAGTATCATATAGTATTGCGGCTGAACAGTTGAAATTAGCAATTATTTTATCTCCTACAAAGCACTCTGTATCTGGACCAGGTGGAAACTCCTCCTGGTAATATATTGTTTCATCAGCTTCATAAGAATAGTTTAAAAGTGTACAAAAACGATATGTTCCATTACCATTTACATCGTATGTATTAAATGTAAATTGATATGGTACATCATATATTGAATCATAATATGTCCAATTGGTGAAATTATTTCCATCCACTGATTCGTTATATTGATAGTATAATGAGAGATTAACCTCATAATCATTGTTATATGGTAGACCAACACAACATTCTATGGTGAACTCTGAATCATTAAGAAATTGTGAGGAATCTACTACCTGCGACTTGCCATAAACTGGAGGTAGATGATCATCAGGTACAATGTGTGAAGCCCATGCGGTCTCTCTTCGCATAAACCAGACGTTGGCCTGATACATTATGCTTGGATCATTCATTAAATTATCATCCTTGTCATACCAGGCATACAACCCATCCCATAGACAATTGTTCCCCTTAGGCCACTTCAAATCCTCCGAATCTTCTATATAACCACCCTTCCATATATCCATTTCCGGGTGTATTAAGGTTAATACCACTCTCACTCCATCTTCATTGGGATCGGGGTAATTGAATGCAACTACCGCTGGTAGATTCTCATATCCTAATTTCATTATTTCCGATGTCTTCGTCCAATCAGTTAATTTGCCATAAAATTCATAAAAATCTGATGGGAGACCATGCTTGAAAAGAGATTTAAAAAATTGTCTTCCCGGCTTGGGAAAGCTCCATACATTAACCTGTGTAGACTCATTACTCCCATAACACTTATTGGGAAATCTTGCTAACTCAATATCAGGGTACACTTTTGGAAAGTAAAATGGACCACCACCAACAGAATGTACACACCAAGTGTCTTTTAGATAATCTTTAAAGATAGCATGATCTTTGTTGGTTATTTCTATGTCTATATTGGGACCGCCAAATGCAGATTTTGGATCATCTGGATTTAGGCTACTAAACCAAAAATATACACCCCCACCATGCCTTTCAGGATCAGCTTTAATGTTCCTTACCCGACCTCTACCGCATACAGCTGTTCTCCATTCATCCTCCCGTCCTAGCTTTTGTAACACGGTTAAATATTGATCTAATATTGCATAACTTGCTAGTGTAGATGGAGCATCCTTGTTACCACGATCTATTTTTACTTCTACATCATCTAAAAAGGCATTCGTGTGTATACTCCATTCCTTCCAGTTACTAAGTTTCTCACCTTCTTCTAAATGTAAATCTAAAGCAAATTCAGTTCCACCACAATGAGCTATATAACCATGATTGGGATTCTGAAAAAAAACCTTTAATTTATCCTTTATTGTATTACCTAATTTGCTAAAATCACCCCACTTATGATATTTTTCCGTATACATATAATAAGTAGAATAATAATATAGAAGTTCGGCTAGATTTGCACAGCATAATCCTCCAAGGTCATGACCCCCTATATAAGCATAAACATCATAATCATTAAGTTTATCATTTAAAATATCGTCCAAATCGATAAAATCTGGTCTAAAACAGTATTCATGGTTACCTACAACCCATGAATAACCAATGTCGCCACCTAAATGACTGGAGGGATATAAAGCGTTATAATAATATATTGAATCATCAAATGGTAAAACATGATTTGTACTTTCTATTGCCACATCTATATAATAAGTAGTATGATTTTTTGTTTTTCCTTCTGCTACAGATGTATTTACAAAAATCAATGTTATTACTAGAATAATTAATAAAATAAATTTCTTTTTCATAAGTTTTCTCCCTCAGGATTTTCAAATAAAAAAATAATATTAAAAATTTTTGTTTTTTTTATTTTTCATAAATGGGTTTTTTATAAACATAACATATATAATATCTCATTACATAAAATTTAAATATCCCCCTTCTGTTGTTAATATTTAGGGAGGACAAGAAAATATGGATAAACATCCTGCTATGTTGTATAAAACACTTGTAGCTGGAGTTATAATTCTATTTATTGGTGTTACAATTGCTCCATCGATTAATGCTTTTGTTGATAAAAGTTCAAATTACAGTTTCCAGATACAAAGCAGATAGCACTGTAGAGAAAAACAAAGTATTACTTTCCAAGGAGAAAGCATTGGAGTTCAATGAAAGATATAAGAATACTGATGAGCCTGAAAAAAGGTTTTCATTGTTAAAAGAGTATGGAATAATACCAGATGATGTCACCAGAGATAGCCTAAGAGAAGAAATGGTTAATCTTGCAGAGGAATTAGGATTTACTGAGGATAAGATAGAGACTATTTCTGAAAGATATGGTAATAATGAAGACAATAGGCGAGTGATTGGAATCAATTTTCTAAATGAGATAGTTGGGTTGGCTTTTTTTACGATTAATCTTCCTATTGGTCTTTCTTTGATAATTGGTATACTAAATCTCTGGCTTTCCTTACCTGGTATACAATCTGCTGATTTGTTATATTTTGCTTTTTCTATTTTCGGGATGTTTACGTTTTGGAATGGCATATTACCTGATTTCGTTTTAGGCTACCTTGGTTTTTTTTCTTTGGTGGGATTTATAGGTTACATATATTCTACTCCTTTTCTAGCTGTTGTTCCAGGGATGGTAGGATTTACTGTCGCTAGTTTAGCGTTCCCTGTCAGAACAGGATATCGTTGAATATGATTATAATGGTTATTTGTACAAGAATTGTTCTCGGGATAGGATTTTGAATTTAAAATACCTAAAATTAAAGAAGTTACATGCAGGATATTGATTTTTATATGCAGAACATGGATTTGTAACATTTAAATATCACAATAGAGTTGTTATATATAGGGGGAGGTAAGAATTGAATGGTAAATCAGTGGAATGTTTTTACTAAAACTCTATTAACTGGTGTTATAATCATATTCATTAATTTAACCTCTGTAAATTCATCAGCAATTATCATAAATGATGATATTTCAACAAATAACGAATTTCTTTTAACAAATTTAATAACAAGACATATTAATGAAAAACCAACTGAGAATATTGAACTGATAGAAAATTATCCTTATAAGGATAATGAATCAAACTATCAGCCATTTGAAAAAATAATACCTATTAAAAATCATAAGAATGTTAATGATTTTAAAGGGAATAGTCGGATATTTTACCCGACAGATGATACATATATCGAGAAGTCTAATCCCAATAAAAATCATGGTTCATTAAATTATTTTAGTGTTGCAACCAGTTACAATGGATATTATGATTATGACTCATTACTAAGGTTTAATCTGTCATCTATTAATCCACATAAAGAAATATTTGCAAAATTATATATATACTATTATTACTGTTTTGACAAGGGTTTTAAAGCAGAGTATAGTCTTTACAGAGTAGTAAGTGATTGGGATGAAGATAATGTAACTTGGAATAATAAGCCGTCTTATGTTTCCACACCAACAGATACTTTAATAGTTCCTTTTGATACGGGAGTTTGGTTAGAATTTGATGTTACTGAGGATGTTCGTAACTTTATTGATGGTAAGTATATTAATTATGGGTGGATAATCTCAGATGATGATTATTGCTCCCAATGGACTGATCTTCGGCAGAGTTTTATTTATTCAAAAGAATTTTCAAATGGAAAGTTTATTCCTTATCTTGTTGTAAATGAACCTGAAACTATTTATGTTGATGATGATAATGTGAATGGTCCTTGGAATGGTACAAAAGAATATCCCTTTCAGAATATACAAGATGGTCTCGATAATTGTTTTTGTGGTGATACAGTATATGTACTTAATGGTACATATAATGAAAGTGTTGTAATTTATGAAGATTATATAAATCTAATAGGGGAAAGTAAAAATGATACTTTTATTATAAGTAAAAAGGAGAGGTGGGTGGTTCTAGTTCGCGATAGATGTTATGGAGCAACAATTAGTGGATTTACGATATCATTAGATAGTAATAATGCTAAAGGTGAAACTGGTATAGCATTAGATTGTTATTCTTATGATAATTATGTTACTGATAACATCATTGTGAATAATATTATTGGAGTTCTTCTATGGTACGATAATGATTATAATTTTATTTTAAATAATACAATATTAAATTGTGAAACTGGAATATGGTTAAGGGGAATATGTTATTATAATATTATTTCAAATAACACAATAAAAGATGTTGATGATGAAGGTATTAGTATAACTGTTGATGCTTCATATAATGTTGTTAGTTACAATAATATTTCAAATACAGAAACTGGGATCTATCTTGATTGTAAGTTACTGAATAATATTGTTAGTAATAATCTATTAAAAAATAATTACTATGGTATATATGCAACTTATTTAGTTTATGATATTTCTATTACTAGAAATATTATTACTGGAAACGAATATGGAATTTACATTGTGTTATGTATATTATATGGAAATATAAGCGGAAATGAGATAAATAGGAATACTTGTGGTATATATTGCTCTGATTATTGGGATGCAACAAAAAATTTTAATATTTATAATAACAATATAACTGATAATAATTATAAAGGTGGAATATTTATAGATTTGATGAAAAACTGTGAAGTTTTTTGTAATAATTTTATTAATAATAAACGAAGCGCTAGATTTTTAACTTGTTTTCTTGATTATCATGGTTTTTGGAATTATTTTGTTTTAAGGACAAAATGGTTTAATAATTACTGGGATGATTTAAAAGGTTCATTTTATTGGATTTATGGTAGAATTGGATTCTATTATGCTCACCCATTTCCTTGGATTAACATTGATTGGCATCCGGCAAAGGAACCATATGACATTTAAGTATCAATAACTCAAATCAATCTTTTTTATTATTTACTTTTATAAATAAATTCTATTTGTTATCTATAATCTTATTTAATCTGTTACTCCTGTTTAAAGTAAATAATTGAAGAAACCTAAAAAAATGTTTTTTCCATTTTTCTGATTCTTTATATAATTGCAAAAAAATTACACTATGACCATTGGTATTATAGATATTCTTCCTATACTCATAATCAAAATTTGCAGAACCGCAAACTTCAACATAGATACCAAAAGAGATTAGGTAAAAATCTGGTGT
>WOR8_10009317_pt1 | contig 11420 bp, 10 predicted proteins | sample DeeMarSeWOR38_10_FD_19890 | JGI IMG/M metagenome (IMG submission 19890)
AGGGGAACAATGATCTGGTCGTCCGGATTCCCCCAGCCGCCCTGGCCTTTCGACTCCAGAACGCCCAGGACCGTGAAGGCCTGTCCGGATATCCGGATGCTCTTCCCCAGGGGAGTCTCATCGGCAAAGATGTTCTCCGCGACGGTGTTGCCTATGACGCAGACCCTGGCGATCCCGTGTTCCTCGGCCTGGGTGAAGTACCGGCCGGTCGTCACAGCGAAGTTCCTTGCGGATTCATACTCCGGCACCGTCCCCAGAACGCGCGTCCCCCAGTTACTGTTGCCGTACTTCACCTGGGCCGAACGGGACACCTCCGGGATGACAGCCTCGATGAGGGCCGACTTCTCCAGAATGGCATCAGCATCCTCCCGCTTCAATCGGACGCTCGTCCCCGACTGTCTCACGAACATCCCCCCGCCACGAGCCGCCCCGGGAGAGACGAACAGCAGGTTGGACCCAAGAGCCTCAATGCGGTCCACGACAGCCTTCTGCGCCCCCTCACCGATCGCGATCATGGTGATGACCGCAGCCACGCCGATGATGACCCCCAGCATTGTCAGAAGAGCCCGGAAGGTGTTGGCGAACAGCGCAGTAAGGGCCGTCGCAAAGCTCTCAAAGAAGTTCACCGGGTCCCCCTCCCCCCCATGCCGCCGATGCCGGTCCTCATCCGGAGACGCTCGTTGAACTCCTGGATCGAGAGTATTGCGCGTGACACCGTCGTTATCAGGACTTCATCGGATTCCTCAAGCCCCGCAATCACTTCCGTGTAGTCAAAGTTGCTGACACCGACGGTCACAAACCGCGGGACGAAGTCCTCTCCTTCTCTCACCAGGACTATCCTCCGCTTCAGACGCGTTCCCGGGCCAACCTGAGCGGTGCGCCGGAGACCCTCTTCCGCCCTTCCGCCCTCTCCGCCTCTCCCCCTCATCTCTATGAAACGCTGCCGTTCCTCCGGCGTGAGCCTCTGGAGGCGCGCGCGCACCTCCTCGCGCATCTTCTCCCGTTCTTCGGGAGACGCTGAGGCAAACCTCTCGCGCATCCCACCCCTTCCCATCCCGGCCCCGCCCCTCCCGCCGCCGGTCGTATCTTCGCCGCCCGAGGAATCCGTTGAATCCCGTTCCCCCGAGAGAAGCTCCGCGAGAACCCTCCCCTGTTCGCTCCGGGGATCCTTCAGCGCTTCGCTGGGGACGCGAAGAACCTGCCTCCGGCGGAACACCTCAATCTCCACCGAGGCACTCATGCCAGCCTTCAGCCTCCCGCCCCTGTTGGGCACCTGTATCACCACCGTGAAGACCGTCACGTTTTGCTGTGTCAGCCCGAGGGGGGCAATGCGAACGACCTCCCCCCGGAACGTCTCCTCCGGGTAGGCGTCGGCCACGACCTCCACCCGTTGGCCTACAGTCACGCTCCCGATGTCAACCTCATCCACGCTCGCCTCCACGTACACCTCGGTCATATCCGCCACTGTTGCAAGCAGCGTCCCTCCGCCCACGTTTGACACCCCCGATGCGATGATCTGTCCCATCTCGACATCCTTTGTCAGAATGATCCCTGTGATGGGAGCCCGGATCCGCGTATCGCGCAGCCGTTCATCCGCCGAGGAGAGTGCAGCCTCCGCTTTGACGAGGGTCGACTTGGCGCGCACGTACTCCACATGAGCCTGGTCCCGGTCCTGCTCGGAGAGGAGTTTCTTCTCGAAAAGCTCGAGCGATCGCCGGGAGTTGTTCTCCTGCTGCTGTGCGCTCGCCCGGGCCACTTCAAGCTCGGCCTTTGCCTGTTCGTAGTCGTTCAGGGTCGTCCTCTGATCAAGGGCTATCAGGAGGTCCCCCTCCTTGACGGCGTCTCCCTCCTGGAAATTCAACTGCTCGATTCGCCCGCTCGCCTTGGATTTGATCTCGACCTTGTTGATAGGCTGGACCACCCCGTCGGCCGAGACGGTCAACTCCAGGTCGCCCACATCCACAGCGGCGACTCTCGTTATCTGTCCGGCTGCCGGGGTCCCGTCCTGGCTGCCGCTGCGTGTGAGCAGAAACACCGCGATCAGGCCCACGAACACCATGAACGCGATACCCCAGGTGGTCTTCTTCATGAGCTACATCTCCCCGGTGCGTTGCCTGCGTGACCGCATCTCCTGTCTCCGCTCCTCCTTGTACTTCTCGTATTCCGCTCTCTGCTCGGCGGTGAGGAGATCCATGATCTTCGCGTCCAACCGTTTCATCCTCCCCCGTAGGATCTCCACCATCGTCTCGCGATCGTCCCCGTAGATCTCCCTGTCCTCCTTCAGCAGCCCGTAGTGCTCCTCCAGAATGGACCGGACCCCCTCGGCCTGCGTCTCGCTCAGTGAGAGGCGACAGGTCAGCGCCGAGACCCTCTCCTCAATCCGTTCCTCCGGGGAGCCCGATCCTCGAGAGCCGAATCCCTGTGCCCTCGAGTGGGACGGAAGGAGCACCGCCGCCCAGAAAGAGGCGAACGCCAACCAGAGTAATGCATCCCGAGACATGCGAACCTCCGTGACTGAAAAGTATGAGCGCCCCCAGCTGTTCGACACGTGGGAAAGCCAGAAGGTTTAAGGTTGGCCGGGAGAAGAGCCAAGGATCAGCTCAGCCGGGGAGCTCCCACCGGTTCCCGTGGTATGCCTCAGCGATCTCTTCGCAGAAGGGATGGTATCGTTGCGGCAGGTTCTTGGTTTTGGACCTCAGCGATGCACGTGACTCTTCCCAGAGCCGGGCGGAGTCGACGCCCTCGATGATATTGGAGAGGTATTCCAGGAGCTTCTTCCGAACCCGGTCGTTCACACCGGAATCAGAAGAAAGGGAGAGGGAGAGCACGGTCTGCTCGAGGTCGAACCGGTATCGGGCAAACGCCCTGAGGCACTCGCCACGGAAATACTCCGCTACCGTCCCCCGGTTCAGACCGCCGAGCTCCTCGGCTGTTTCCGATACAGAGCTCCTGCTGAACCCCTTCCGACGGAGATGCTCCAGTACCCGCTCTTCCAGCGGTATCGCATCGGCTCCTGCCGGGGCAACATCCTCGGGCAAATCCTTGAGGCTGATCAGACTCCTCCGTTCAGCCCTCGCCAGGAGCACCGCGCGGGTAATCGTGCTCTCCAGCTCCCGGATGTTGCCGGGCCAGGGGTACCTCCTCAGCGCCTCCGCAACGCTCCGGGAGAGCTCGAGCCCGCCCCCCTGCGCTGCAAGGAAATGCTGAATGAGATGGGGGATATCCGCCTGGCGCTCCCTGAGGGAAGGGAGCATCACCGTCAGGACATTCAGGCGGTAGTAGAGATCCTCGCGGAATCGACCGGCCCGCACCTCCTCCTTCAGATTCTTGTTGCTCGCCGCAATCACACGCACATCCACTCTCAGGGTTCGTGTCCCCCCCACACGCTCCAGCTCCCCCTCCTGAAGCACCCGGAGCAGCTTCACCTGGAAATTCTCCGAGGTCTCCCCGATCTCGTCCAGAAAGATCGTACCGCCGTGCGCCAGCTCGAACCGGCCCATCCGCTCCTTCACCGCACCCGTGAAGGCCCCCTTCTCGTGACCGAACAGTTCATTGCCCGAGCCACGAGCTCCTTCCCGGTCCCGCTTTCCCCTAGAACGAGAACCGGCGCCTCGCTCCCGGCGATCTTCTCGATGAACCTGACCACCTCCTTCATCTTCCCCTCCGACCCGTGGACAATCCCTTCAAAGAGACTTGCCGAGCCCTGACCCTCACCGTCGGTCACGCCGAAGGGAACCATGTCCTCCGCCCGCGCTGAGAGTTCCCGAATCTCCGTCCTGTAGCGGCGAATTTCCTCTTGCAGCTCTCTGGTCCGCTGCCCCTTGTGGGCGGCCTCCTGGTTCGCCAGTTCACGCTCCAGATCCTCCACCTTGGTTTCCCTCTCTCCGAGCTGCGCGAGGATGAGCTTCTTCTCTGTCTCGAGCTTCTCCACCTGTTCGCGCTGGGTGTGCTGCCGGTAGATCGATCCCGCTGCAACGGCAACCACCGTTCCCAGCAGGAAAGGAGCGAGGGGCAGGAGGAGCGAGACCTGGAGAAACAGGAGAAGGGAAATGCCAGAGACAGCAGCCAGGCCGCAGAGCGGGACTAGCAGAGCATAGGGCCGGCGCAGCACCAATGCCGCAGCCGAACAAGCGCCGGCGAAGAGTGTGGCGAGAATCATGACGAGCCAGCCGTCCGGATGGACGAGGAACCGATCGCGCAGTGCGTTGTCGAGAAAAGCCGCATGGAGGAGGACCGAGGGGAGGCGCGCATCCATCGGTGTATCCAGAAACCGGCTCCGCCCCTCCGCGATGACACAGACGAGGATGATCTTGTCTCTGAATGAGGAGAGAGGAACTAAGCCCTGGCCCTCCATCCGCATCGCGTCATAGGAGCGGAGGACTTCAATAAAGGGATACCGCCGGTACGCCGCCAGACCGCCCGGATGGTTCAGCGAAACGTCTCCTCCGGGTGCGCTGAAGGCGCGCACATCGCCGCGACCCTCTACGGTGAAGGATTCACCGGCGAGGTGGAGATCCCCCCCGAGGTAGGTCGACAGGAGGGCAAGACCGAAGGCGGGTCTCCGATCGTCGAGATGACCCAGAGCGGCAGCTGCCTCGCGCAACCGCGGGAACGGTTCATGAGGTCCAGCCGCGGCAGTTCCCCCCTCCTCCACTCTGTCGTAGTACATGGGGAGCACGACATTCCCCGCAGTGCGGGTGACCGTGCTGAGCAGCTCATCGTACTCCGGATATTCCAGGCGCTCCTCCTCGAACACCACTTCCACGCCCACAGCCCCCGCGCCGAGCTCGTGCAGGACTCTAATCATGAGCGCGTGGAAGTTCCGCTTCACGGGCCATCCCAGTGAGCGAAGGGCATCATCGTCAATGGTAACGAGGATGATGGTGGAATCGGCAGGCTCTACGCCGCGGACGCTGTAGTGGAGCCCGCTGAGCGCATGATCAGTCGTCGCGAGGGGAGCCCGCAGGAGAACGAGCAGGAGGGCGGAGATCGCGGTGAGGACCAGAGTGGGACGTCCGAGTCTTCCTATCGCTTGGCCAGCCATAGTTCGGGGTTTTGCTTCTCGCGTTCTTTCCAGATCTCAAAATGCAGCCGGGGACCGTCCAGCGATTCGCCACTCACTCCGATCTGCTCCCCCTCAGCCACCTGCTGCCCCTTGGTGACAGATATCTCCGCGAGGTGGGTGTAGATCGTCCGGTAGCCGTTCTGGTGGTTGAGGATGATGAGGTTCCCGTAGGAGGGAAGCCACCATATCCTCGCCACCTCACCCTGGGCAACCGCAACAACGGGAGAGCCCGCCTCCACGGAGATGTCGATCCCGGTGTTCTGCGTGATGGTCCTGAGTGTCGGATGTCTCTGATTACCGAACTTCGCCACAACGACCCCCCGGCGGACAGGCCACCGGAGTTGCCCTTTCCTGGTATCGAAAGCCGGACCCGTTACGATGGGGACCTCCGTCCGGTCCACGCCAGCCCTCTCCCTCCGGAGACGCTCCTCTTCGATCAGCCGTTCGACAATCGTCTCGAGATCCCGCGCCGCCCGCATCTTGCGTTCCATCTCCCGCTGCAGCAGCTGCCGATCGGACCGTACCTGCTCCAGTGTCTCCCTCCGCTCTTCGGCCAGGGCTTCGAGGCGGTCCTCCTCAGCCCCCTTTTCGGCAAGCAGCCGCCGCTCCTCGCTTAGATGCTGCTGCTGAAGCGCGTGGAGTTCCTCCATGGTCCTCGTCTTGTCAAGGATTCTCGTCATATCGGATCGACGCTGCGCGGCAAATCGTTTCAGGTACTCGTTCCGTATCGTCAGCTGGTTGATGGAGCGCGAGGAGAGGAGGAGCTCGAGATCCTGTGAGCGGCCGGACTTGTACGCCGACACGACATACTTGGCGTAGTGGTTCCTGAGGAATGTGAGGTCACCCTCGAGGGTGCCCAGGGAATCTCTCGTTCCGCTGATCTGCCGCTGTAGTGCCTCCTCTTCCTTCTTGAGCTTGCCGATGAGTCGGCGCAGGAGCGTCCCCTTCTTGTCATACGAGTCTAGCAGGTCCAGGGTGGCGTCCTCGGTCTGCTGCTGCTCCCTGATCTGCTCTTCGTATTCGTGTATCTGCATCCTAATCGCTTCGAGCTCTGCCCGTCGCCTCTTGATTTCCCCCTCGTCTGCAGGGGCGGGCCGGACGGTCAGCATCAGCAGAAGCACCGATAGGACGGCATGGGGCCGCATCATCCTCCTCTAGCGGGTGATTATCTCAGCGGTACTCGGGATGGAGAACGAAAATGACGGATCCGGATCGTTGAGCTGCAGGCTGCTGTAGTAGACCGACACTCTCCGTCGCGACTCCGGGAAGACGACCGTGATACGCCGCGGCGCGAAGATCTCACCCTGCTCTGTGATCGCGTCGGAGACCGCATCGACCAGCGTGGTCCCGCCGGACGTTCTCCGGAGATACCTCCTCACGAGAAGGTTCTCAGGGTCGATCCAGTAGATGCACTCTTCGTTGCCGCACGGCAAGCGAAGACGGAACTGCTCCTCCTCGACCGTGAATTCCCGAACGCGTCGGACATCCCCTTTCACCGTGAACACGCCGGAGAACGCTTCCAGGAGCTGTTCATGAGTGAGATCGATGGGGATGAGTGAACGGAACGTCGATTCCTGCGGACTTCCCCGGATCACACTGTTCTCCAGCCCGTTGTAGATGAGATACTGCTCCCGGTCGACAAACAGCATCCCCATGTCGATGCCGAACGGACCCTCGAGTTTCAGGAGGAGGGAATCGGGTTTCTTGAGGGAGAGAGAGAAGAAAGCTGAGCCGGCGAATTCGGGGCTCTCAAAAGCGAGGCTCCCTTTGCCGCTCATCGAGCGGAGTTTCTCTCCGCCCTTCGCTACCAGCGCGAGGAGTTCGGCCGGCCGTACCTGCTCGGTGTCCAGCAAGACTCCGGATCTCCTGGGAGCGCACGACGTCAGGCTCGCCAGCGCCAGGATGCACCCCACCCACGTCCGCACCGTCGGGTTCATAGGGAACCGCGCGCGATCTTCTCGCGGAGCGCTGTGTTGTCCTCGTCCAGCTCCAGAGCCATGTTCCAGTGCTCCATCGCCCTGTCAGGTTGGTCAAGCTTGAAGTAGATGTCGCCCAGGTGTTCGTAGACAACAGCGTTATCCTCCCCCTTCTCGATGGCCTCCCTGACGTACCGCTCCGCTTCCCTGTATCGACCCAGCCGGAAAAAGATCCAGCCTATCGTGTCAAGGTACGACGGGTTCTCCGGCTGAGCCTCGATCGCTCTGCTTGCCATCTCCAGGGCCTCCTCCAGACGGACACCCCGCTCGGCCAGACTGTAGCCGTAGTTGTTGAGCACGAGATCGTTCTCCGGGTCTACGCCGATGGCCAGCTCGTAGAGGCTGTCTGACTCAGCGTACCGGCCCATGCCGTCATAGACCAGCGCCAGCTGCGAAAGCGCATCCACGTTTTCCGGATCGATGCTACGGGCGCGCTCCAGGACCCGGACGGCGTCGGCATCCCGGCCGAGCCGGCTGTAGGCAACACCGAGGAAGAAGTTGACCCGGAAATCGTCCGGAAGCACCTCCAGAGCCGACTCCAGGACGGTGGCCATCTCCTGGAAATTGTTGTTTCCCAGAAACACCGATGAGAGATAGACCCAGGCATCTGCGTTCCAGCTCGCAAGCTCGGTGACCCTCCGAAAGTTCTGGATCGACGCAGTGTCGTCATGCGTGATCGCTCCTATGGCTCCCAGGAACCAGTAGGCTCTCCAGTCCTCCGGATGTGTATCGCGAATCTGGGTGAAGACTGACCGTGCCTGAGGCACGAGCATCGAGTCCTGTTCGAGCTGGCTGAAGTAGATCTCGCCAATGCGGAGCTTGATCTCGATCGCAACCGAATCTCCGGAGAGGATCTCCTCGAATCGTCGTGTTGCCGCATCGTAGTTCTTCTGGATGAGATAGATGCCCGCGATCTCGGCCACGTATTCGAGATTAGAGGGATCCAGTTCATTGAGTTCCTGAAACGTCGCGAGAGCCTGGTCGTATTCCTCTGCCCGTGCGTACGCCTCGGCAAGGCTCTTCTTCAAAGCCTGGTTCCCCGGATCCAGCATTGCCATCTGCTCCAGCGCGCGAGCCGACGCACCATGCTGCCCCAGCCTGTTGTGCAGGTCCGCCATCTGGAGGTAGACGTTCCAGTCGGGGCCGAAGCGGTCGAGAATGACCTGGTAGGTCGCCAGAGCCTGGAGGGGCCTGCGGGACTGTTCGATGCGGGCCAGGGCATACCAGGCATCCCTGGCCGATGAATCACGGGCAAGGATCTCTCTGTACTGCTCAGCGGCAGCGTCGGGCTGAAATGCACGGCTCAGGGTTTCAGCCAGGTTTCTGCGATAGTCCAGGTTTTCCGGCGCCAGTCGCACAGCCTCCTTCCCCGCTTCAATCGCCAGAGAGTGCTTTCTCAGGTAGGAGTAGTTCTTGGAGATGGCGAAGTAGATACCATGGCTCTGTTCATAGCGAAGCGCGTCCTGGAACTCCAGAACCGCCTTGGCATACTCCCCCTTCATCTCATAGATGGTTCCGTCAATGACATGCTCCAGCGCCAGCTTCCGTGCCGCCCCGGAATGGATCTTCTGGGGAGGAGACTTCTCCTGAGTCGCATCGACCAGAGCCGGCCCCGAGGAACACCCCGACAGAAGCACGATACCGGCCAGCACCGCTGCAGAAACCGCTATGGCGCGCATGAAACCCTGCTTTTTCTGAAAAAAGCCTTCAAAAAATATACCACTTCACCGTATGAATAACAAGCAAGCCTCAAGCGCAATTCCCCGTATGGATTCCCTCACTTCTCAAGCGCGACCACACGATCGGGTAGGTTCCTGTTGAACTCACCCGAAGCGTTCCCGCACCCGGAGGCTACCGCCCCATCGCGCTGGCGGATCTGCCGAAGAGACTCTTCACGGTCGCCTGCGAGCTCTTGGAAGAGCTGTGCGGTGGAACGGTGCATCGTGGCCTTGACATTGCTCAGAGGGTTTGATACATTAGCGCATCCGGCCCCAACTCTTCTCAATAAGGAGAACGCAATGAACACACAATCCCCCGGTGTTCGCATGAAAGGTTTCAGGATACTTGCTCTGTGCGTCGCAGGTCTTTCAGCGCTGGCGCTCGGATGCGGTCCTTCCGAGGAGGCACTGGAAGACGACTGGGAAACCGTCCCGACCGTATCGCCGACGGCCTCGCTGGAGTACAGGATCGACAGCCTTCAGAACGAAAACCGCCGGATCAACGATCAGGTCGATGCTCTCGCCGCCGAGAACAGGAGCCTCCGGGCACGCATCGCCGAACTGGAGACGAGTCTGAGCGAGGCGACGGCCGCTCCTCCGACGCCGGCTCCCGCGTCTGTTCCCACAGGTGATCTGCGCTCGGGATACTCCTCCGCCCTGGATCAGTTCATGTCCCGGAACTACTCCGGCGCAATTCAGCAGTTCGAGGGACTCCTCGCTGCCGGCATCGGAGACGACCTCGCGGACAACTGCCACTACTGGATCGGGGAGTCACAGTACGCTCTGGGGCGCTACGCCGAGGCCATCAGCCGTTTCGAAACGGTCCTGTCGTACACAACCTCTGGAAAGAGGCCGTACGCCCAGCTCATGATCGGAAACGCCTACACCGCGCTCGGCAACACCTCTGCGGCCCGCGACGCCTACAATGCCGTCGTGAGCTCGTATCCCACGAGTTCCCTCGTCAGCAAAGCACAGCAGAAGCTCGCTCGACTCCCGTAGGACCGGATCAGCTGGAGAATCCTCAGAAGAGAAACCCCGGAGATGCTCCGGGGTTTTTTTCTTCTGCCTCAGGAACGTTTTTCGGTGAGAAACTCCTCTGCGGTGCGGACATCTTCCGGGCTTCCGATGAAGAGGGGAGCCCGCTGGTGGAGGGAATCCGGCTGGATATCGAGTATACGGCGGCGCCCGTCGGATGCAGCCCCGCCCGCTTGTTCCACGATGTAGGCAAGGGGATTGTTCTCGTACATGAGGCGGAGCTTTCCGTCGGGGTTGGTCGTGTCCCCCGGATAGCAGTAGAGTCCGCCGTAGAGGAGCGTTCTGTGCACGTCCGCGACCAGTGATCCGATGTAGCGAGCCGTGTAGGGCCGGCCGGTAGAGGGATCCTCTTCCTTCAGGTACCGGACAAAGCGCTGCATCGGGGGATCCCACCGGTTGAAGTTCCCCTCGTTCACGCTGTAGATCCTCCCCTTGCCCGGGATCCTGATGTTCTCGTGGGAGAGAAGGAACTCACCGACGGTGGGGTCCAGCGTGAACCCGTGGACGCCGTGACCTGTGGAGTAGACGAACATCATACTCGAGCCAAAGAGGACGTACCCCGCGGCGACCTGTCTGCTCCCCGGCTGCAGGACATCTTCCATGGTCCCCTTGCCGGAAGGGGTCACACGCGCGTGAATGGAGAAGATTGATCCGATCGTGACATTCGCATCAATGTTGCCTGACCCGTCGAGCGGGTCATACATCAACGCATACTTTCCTCTCGGATATCCGGGGGGAATGTGGAGCAGATCCTCGTTCTCCTCAGAAGCCATGACACAGAGATGTCCGCCGTGGTCCATTGCCTTGAAGATCGTCTCATCAGCAAACTCGTCGAGCTTCTTGACCACGTCACCGCTGATGTTCATACGGTCGGTCTTTCCCAGGATGTTCACCAGCCCCGCCTTTGTCACCTCACGCCAGACGAGTTTCGCCGCCAGGGAGAGGTCGTGGAGAAGCCCCGAGAACTGACCCGTGGCACCCGGATGTCCCCGTTCGCCCTCGACGATGTGGCGCTCCAGAGTGATGAACTTAGATGGGAACGGCGTCCGTCCATTCATGGGGGCCTCGCGGAAGTGAGACATCGGGGGAGGATCCTACGGAGGGAATCTATTGAATCATCGACCCAGTTGCAAGACGGGTGTCACCGGCCGTCTTCGGCGGATCGCGCCGCCGTAATGTTCCCGAGCTCCTGGTCCTTGTACTGCAGCTGGTAGAGTGTGTGGTAGATACCGCGGTGTGCAAGGAGCTCCTGGTGCGTTCCCATCTCGCGCACCTCTCCTTTGTGCATCACGATAATCTTCGACGCCGACTGAATCGTCGAGAGGCGGTGCGCAATGACGATGGATGTCCGGCCGCGCAGGAGCTTCTTGATGGCGGCCTGGATGAGCAGCTCTGTCTCCGTGTCAACGCTGGAAGTCGCCTCGTCAAGGACGAGGATCTGCGGGTGGAACGCAAGGGCCCGGGCAAACGATATCAGCTGCTTTTGTCCGACCGAGAGGGTTCCGCCGCGCTCCTTGACCTCCTGGCCGTACCCGCTGGGAAGACGTTCGATGAACCGCTGCGCTCCCACAACCCTCGCGGCGGCGCGGATCCGCTCCTGTGAAATGGCCGGATCACCGAGATTGA
>WOR8_10006288_pt1 | contig 11419 bp, 8 predicted proteins | sample DeeMarSeWOR38_10_FD_19890 | JGI IMG/M metagenome (IMG submission 19890)
GCCGTTCGGAACTCTTTGGGCATCATGACTTCATAGACACCCTTTTGCCACTGGCCAATTTCACCGGGCCATTGTTGATTGATATTATCCTTAAATGACATCGGACCGATGATGGTATCAAATGTCTCGGTAGCGATGACCTTTCTTATCTTTTCGCGGTCGAGGTCGCCGACTTTCTGGATCCCCTGCTCTATAATTTGCAGTGAGGCGTAAGCGGAAGGCCCGCCTCCTCTTTCAGCCTCTTTGCCAAACATTTTTTGGTAGGTTTCAAAGTACTCTTTGGCTCCTTTATAGGGCATCTTTTCAGTCAGACACCATTGCCCGAAAACCCCATCGACCCCGGCCCCGGCTGCGCCAAATGCATCCCGATAGTCAGCATACTGGACGCCGACACCGTTCTGGAAGAATTTGGGGTTATAACCCAGCGCCATCATCTGTTTATTCATCATAAACGTATGCGGCGGGTAACCGTAATTAATTAAGGCATCCACGTTTTCAGCCTGAGCCCGTTTGATCAAGGGAGACATGTCCTGAATATCCGGTGGGAAGGACTCCAAAATGGGCATTTTGATGTCTGTTTTGCCGATTGATTCTTTGAATAAATCCACATGCTCCAGCCCGAACAGGTCTGAGGTGTGGATAACGGCCACCGACTTGACGCCGAACTCCTTTAATAACTCCACGGTTGCTGGAACCAGCCTGGCCGGCTGGCCCAGGACGACAAAAAAGTAGGGAGTGGCTTTCAATTTCTCTGCGAGTTTGGGTGAACTGACGGTGATACCCATCATGAAGTGCTTGTAACGGTTGGCCACCGGAGCGACGGCAAAATTCCAGGCCGTTCCCCAGGGGGGCAACATGAAATCCACTTTGTCCTGCACCATCAACTTCTCCGCCAATTTCACCGTTGTTTCGATATCGCTGCGATCGTCATATACAATGTACTCCACCGGGATGCGCTTTTTATACTTCGGGACATAGATTCCCCCCCTGGCATTGGTTTGCTCCACCCATAATTTGTACGGGTTCACCTGAGAATCATATGCGCCGATAGCAAAAGGGCCTGACAGACAGATGGCGTTGCCAATCTTGATTGTTTCGGGGGCTTTGTCCGCCGCCTGCGCCGGGGTCGTGTTCGCCCAATCGAGCATCTGCAGCATCGATGCCAGCAATAAGATTACAGCCAGACAACCAAATGATTTCAATAATTTTTCTTTTCTCATATTTGGTTCTCCTTTCATCGGTTAAGGTTTAGCGCGTCCTCATCTCTTGGATTATTGCCCTTGTTGATAATTGGTTTTCTCTTATGGTCCTTTCTTGCCAATCAGAACGGCTTCATACCGGTAGCCTCTCGATACTCAGGCCCTGTCATCGGTTCCCTGCCGAGTAAACGGGCGATCGCGACCGTTTCCTCCACCACCTGACGGTTAGAGGTGATCACATCGTTGCGGTGGGGCAAACGGTATATGGTATCTTCTTTACCGACCCGAACATTGCACCCCAGCAGAATCGCAAGGGTGGTCAGATAGGATGATGCCCTGCCGCAGGCGCAGACGGTGATCGACGGATGTTTGGCAGGATCCACGTCCCTGATGCGCCGAATCAGATAAACCAAGGTTTCCGCCATGGAGAGGGAATCCCACATGGGGGCCGTACCCGGCATACCGGCAACAATAATCCAGGAGCAAGGCTGATCCACGATGCCGGGCTTGATCAGCCATCGGTAAGTATCATCGATATCACCCGGATTGTATATGGCCAATAGGGGTTTCTTGCCATAGGCCTGCAGCACTTCGGTTGTTGCTTTGCAGGCCTGGGGGCCCAGATAGGAGAGGGTGTCGCCAAAGAAGGACGCATGGCAGTTGACGGCTGCAGACTCGTAAAAATCTTCAACAATCGGCTCCATGGTTTCCTCGAAATCTTCTCCAAAAAGCGCTTCTCCATCAATGTGAACGTCTCCTCCGAATCGATCGCGGATTGCTTTAACGACTTTCTCGGTCAGTTGACGGTTTCCAGAAGGGAAACCGTTTTCTTCGCGCACGTGGACGTGAACCGAGCATGCCCCCGCTTCAACGCTTTCGATCGATTCTCGAATGATATCTTCCACAGCGATGGGCTGGGAGGGATTCTGTTCCTTTGAGACGAACGCTCCTGTTGGCGCCACGATTATGCCAACTTTTTCAGGCACTTCCCAGACGGAATGCGAAACGGTATCCATAATTGCATCGCCAAAGGGCTGAAAACCGATCGTGGGAATATCCTTGTATTTTGAAAAATCGACTTTAGACATAACGGAATCTCCTCTGATAGGTTAATTTCTGAGAAATGCACTTCTTCTCAACAGTCCCAGTTGTCTAGCAACCTTTGAGAGCAATGAAACCGTTGTTTTCTGGCGAAATAATGTTGTGAAGAAATAATAAAAATACGGCCGGCAGCGACCTGCTGCTGAGCGCTTTTGCACGCTCTTTTTTTATTGCAGCGTTAAATTTGAAAGGGCGATTATATGAACGATCGGCCACTTGAAAAAATGAATTTAATTTGTTTTGTTTCCTAATAGTAAATTTACTAACGCTTGGTCTTTTATATTCAGCCGGCTGGCAAATGCAGGCTTATCGACAATTGGACGCGACAGTTAATATTTTAAATTGATTACAATATCTTATATTTACAACTACCCATTGAATGGGTCCAAAGCATTTTTAAAAATTTGCACCAGAATTATCCATCGTTTCCAAAATGTCAACAGAAAAATTTAACCGGCTTCATTTTTTTGGCGCTCTTCAAAAGACACAGATTTTTTAAGTTTAACCAGCTTTGAAATCCTTTCGAATCAACTGGGATTGATGACTTGCTTGACTCGGATTGTTCGCCTTACTATAGTCAGAAATGGTTTCAAAACCCCTCTAGTTACTCAAAGCCGGATAAAGAAAGGGCATCACCATGGCGGTTCTTTACGAAAAAAAAGGGAAAGTTGCAAAATTCACGCTCGACCTCAGCGAAACTCAGCACCGCATCGATGCGGGTAGTTACCGGGATCTGGGCCAGGCATTAATTAAATTTCGCGATGACCCCGCACTCTGGGTCGGTATTATCACCGGCAGCGGCGAGGTCTTTACAACCGGTGCCGATCACACGACCATCCTGGTGCCCTGGCGCAACAAAACTTTTCAGGAACCGCCGATGATTACGCGCGGCCTGGATATCTGGAAACCCCTGATCGCTGCCGTCAACGGGCCGGCCAGGGGCGGTGGTGTTGAAATTGCCCTGGCCTGTGATATCCGGATTGCTTCCGAAAATGCCTTTTTGCAGTTTCCGGAGGTCGGAAGGGGGTTGCTGCCCGGCCTGGGGGGGACCCAGAGACTGCCGCGGATGATTTCTGCAGCCAGGGCCGCGGAGATGATTCTGATGGGCACCCCCGTCAGCGCCGAAGAAGCCTATCGGATCGGTCTGGTCAACAAGGTCGTTCCTCTGGCGCAGCTTTTGCCCACAGCCGAAGAGTGGGCGGCCAAAATCTGTGAAAATGGTCCCCTGGCGGTTCAAAGAGCCAAAGAAGCCCTGATTCGGGGTCGCAACATGACGCTGGAAGAAGGACTGCGACTGGAACTGGCTTTCTTCGAGGAAGTTCTTCAGAGCGAGGATTATGAGGAGGGGCTGCGGGCATTAAAAGAGGATCGCAGGCCTGAATATAAAGGAAGTTAGTCTAGTATCCCGCAAAAATGTTTTAATAATCATTTGGTAAATTTTAGTTCATTTGAGCCCTTTACAGCTCTCTGGCCGCTGGCTACTGGTCACTGGCCCCAGAAGCGAAAAGCCAGAAGCAAGGGGCATGACACGTAAATAAAAATGTGGCATTAATAAATTCAATCCGTATTTTATTCGTTACTTGTAGGACACGATAATAATGATCAAAACAGCCGAACCTGAAGGCATGCACTATGAAGGCAATTGCATCCGGCCGCCTCCCGAGGCCGCCAGCATTCTGCTTCAGGTCACGCTGGGCTGCTCCCATAATCAATGCACATTTTGCGGGACTTTCAAAGACAAGCCGTTTCGCATCAAGACGGACGATATCATTCTGAGTGATATTTTGTTTGCGTCCAAATTTATGCAAGCACAGGACCGGGTCTTTCTGATGGATGGAGATGCCCTCATCATACCTCAAAAACGGCTGATCTGGATTCTTCAAAGAATTGACGAGCATCTTCCCTGGGTCAAACGGTTAGGGGCCTACGCGAATACCAAAAGTATCGACATGAAATCTTCCCAGGAATTGATCCAGCTACGCGAAAACAAGCTTGGCATGCTTTATCTGGGTGTTGAAACCGGGGACGATGAGATTCGTAAAAAAATCCACAAGGGGTCGAACGCCCGGCGATGCCTCGAGATGGGCAAAAAAGTGAAAGATGCGGGCATGCAACTGACCGTTACCTTGCTTCTGGGAATTGGCGGCAGGAAGAAATCCCTGCAGCATGCCCGGGCCACCGGAGAACTGATCAGCGCCATGGATCCCGACTTTGCCAGCGCCCTGACGCTGATGCTGATTCCCGGTACGCCGCTATGGGAAGAATATCAGCGGGGTGATTTTCTGCTGCCGGATAAAAGAGAACTGCTGATTGAGATGCGGGAACTGCTGACGCATACCCACTTAAGTCACGGCCTTTTTTCTTCGAATCATGCATCCAATTACTTGCCGTTACGGGCGTGGCTGCCTGAGGGCAAGCCGGCGCTCCTGGATTCGATCGACGCTGCCCTCAACGGCGAGATCGGACTCAAGCCCGAATGGTTGCGCAGGTTTTAAGGTCCGCGTTTTATCCTTCCACCGTGATAACAATTTTGCCGAAATGCTTGCCGCTTTGCAGGTACTCAAAAGCGTCTTTGGCCTGTTCAAACTTAAATTCGCGGTCAATTACCGGATGGATTCCGCCGACTTCCAGGGCGGCGTGAAGGTCTTCCTGCATTTCACGGCTGCCCACGTATATGCCGTTGACCGCCAGGCTCTTCCGCAATATGGTCATGGGATTGATTTGCCCTTCAATGCCGGTCAGGATCCCCACCAGACTGATTCGCCCGTTGATTTTTACAGCGGCCATCGACCGCGCAAGGGTCCCGGCACCGCCGAGCTCAAGAACCAGATCGGCGCCGATGCCGGAAGTTTTCTCCAGTACAAGCTTTTCCCAGTCGGGATTCTTCGTATAGTTTATCAATTCATCGGCGCCCATTTTCCGGGCTCTTTCGAGTTTTTCATCCTGGCTCGAAAGCAGAATGACCCGCGCACCCAGATTTTTGGCCAGTTGCAGTGCAAATATGGCAACCCCCCCGGTGCCCAGAATGACGATAGTCCCGCCGGGTTTTAATTGGCCCTGAACGATGAGGGCATTCCAGGCGGTTAACCCGGCGCACGGCAATGTGGCAGCTTCAGAATAGGAAAGGTAGGCAGGGAATTTGATGAAACCATCTTCATGGCCGTAGGCGTAATGGGCCAGTACGCCGTCGGTCGGAGCGCCGCCCCTGGCGATCGAAGATTTGTGCGTATCAATAGTGCCCCCCTGCCATAGCGGGAAAAAAAGGCCGGCGACCCGGTCTCCTTTCTTTAAACGTGTTACCGCCTCTCCCACTTCTTCAACCACGCCGGCGCCATCGGAAAGGGGGATCAATTCCTGGCTGACCCCTCGCTTAACCGTGACCAGATCCCGGTAGTTCAAAGAAGTAGCATGCATGCGCACGCAGACATCATATGGTTTCAGGTCTTGTGAAGTCTGTTCCTGCTGCTGAAGGGCGTCAGTGCCTTTTACACCCGGCTGAATAATGAACTTTTTCATAGAGTCCTCCTCAATTTTTTGGGCAATTTTACGTTCGCCAATAACAACGCCACCCGGTAGGGTTAGGGTGGCGTTGTTTTCAAAGATGGACGATTTCTCTTCTCTTCGGGGCGAGATGCTTGATCACTTCAGAATGTAAACGACTCCCAGGTCACCGTCAATTTTGACTTTCTGTCCGGTTTTGATCTTCTTGGTTCCTTCCACACAGCCGGCCACACAGGGAATACCGTATTCGCGTGCCATAATGACCGGGTGAGACAGCGCCCCCCCGCCGTCGGTGATCAGGCCGTTAATCAGGCTGAAGGCCACCGTCCACGCTGCCGAAGTGCCCGGTGCCACCAGAATTTCGCCTTCCTTCAGTTCCGGCAGCTGCTGGGCGCTCATAATAACCCGCGCCACCCCTTCGACCATTCCCGGGGCCGCCGCCGCACCGTAGAGATCGGCTTTTAATTCTTCTCTGACGATCGGAACCTGGGTGGAGACCGATAGGGTGGGGTCGCTACGGAGAACATCCTGGGCCTTTGAGATATCGCCGTAAAATGGCGGCGGATCAAGGTTGTAGCTCTTTTCCCAGGCGGCCTTTCTTTTTTCTACATAGGGCCGCAAATTGACATTGCCCATCGGTATGGCGGCTTTGCGGATCTCGAATAGATGCAAGAAATGGATGTCCTCGGGATCATCGATGCATCCGGCCTCGGCAAAGCGTCTGCCATATTCTGAAACAATCCAGCGACCGATAGCCCCGATGTAGAAATCGCAGAAATAGCCATGATCTTCGCTCCAGTATCCGGATCGTTGCGCGGACTGCATCAAGGTTGCAAACCATTCTTTCTGGTCGGCGGACAATCGGGCGAGGACCTTCTTTTCGGTTTCTTTGCGTTCCTTAACATGACGATCATGTTCGTCATCGAAAACAAAGGTCTTCTGGTGCATGAGCATTTTTACCCTTCCGATGGCCAGACTGGGTTTTTCGATCCAGGCCGGGTTGTCATAGGCATGCATGCGTTCACACCGCCAGCCGTGTTCCAGAAGAAATTTTTTGTATTCCGCCAGCCATTTTTGGCCGTTGTCGGATTTTTCGAGGTTCTTCAACACCGCTTCGTTGTCTTCGATCTTGAAGGAGTCTTCCAGACCCATATCCACCGCCTTGCGGGAGAGTTTCCACAATTCCCTGAACACGCGACTGTCCTGGGCCTCAAAGCCGGTCATCAGTTTGCCGAAATCCGGATCAATGGGGGCCTCCTTGCCGAATATATCATGCCACATCTGCTGGAACAGACCATTGATGTAATAGGTTGCCACCAGCATCAGCATGTGGATTTCTGCCTCCCTGCGATTGATAACCAGGGCATAGTCCAGGAAAAATTTGAGCAACTCGATGTTGCTGAGTTTCTTAATGTCGTCCCACTCTTTAAGGCCGCGTGATTCTTTGGCTTCTTTATATATCGCCATCAATTCGGCTTTATTGCTGTCCCAGACCGCGTCGAAATCCTCAACAAAAGGCTTTATTCTTTCTTTGAAGACGGGCTCGCGCGTCTTGGCTTCTTCTTCCGTTGTCCGCATGGCCGTTAGGTAAGGATACCCGTCTCTGACGCGATAATCCCATCCCTTGGTCGTCGGCAGGTGCAGGGTTTCAGCCGTACATGAAATGGCGTACACATACCAGTACCAGCCGAGGCCGATGTAAAGGGGTTTAAAAGGAGGTTTTCCGTGAACAAGGTCGCACAGCAGTACATCATAAATCTGAGGATCTCGTTCATCATCGAACTCATAAAAAGTGAGATCATAAGCTGGATGTAGCATTTTCATTCTCCTTTCATTCTGGTGAACCCGTCTGCTTCAACCGGGTTCAGAATTGATTATCGCTTTATAAATCTTGTTAGCATCATATCGACCACTTTATCAACAGGCTTCTTCTGCTGAGCGATAACCTCCGGCCGGGTCTGCAAAAGAATTACATTTTGCGGAAATTCTAAATCTTCGTCAATGGCCCACTCGGTATCCTGCGGCACGTCGAAGTGCGCCTCCAGCAGTTTCCCCAAACGCCCGATTTCTCCGGCTTCCGCTTCGCTTAGACAAAAAGCCGTCATTTTCTCCGGCGGCGTCTCTTTTTCGACAACCCCGAGATCTTGGAAAATAATATATTTTTTCTTGCTGCCCAGCTTCTTTTCAGTGACAGCAAGATTTTCTTTATCAAGAATAAATACATCCGGCATGGCTTCACCCCCGACCACGCTTTCTCCCAGGCCCCAGTTGGCCTCGATGATCATTCTTGACCGATCACCGGTATTGGGATCGGCGGTAAATAGAACGCCGGCTGCGCGGGCGTTGACCATTTTAAGAACCGCGACACCGATGGGATCGCTTTCCAGCGGCAATCCCAGGCGATGCCTGGCAGACAGGGATCTGGGATTAAACGAGCTTGACCAGACCTTGACGATTTTTTCGATCAGATCCGATTTGCCCTTCACATTCAAATGGGTTTCGTACTGGCCGGGATGACTGGCAGCACCGGCCGATCGGGTGGCGACGGCCGCATCCTCGATCCGGCAGCGACGGCAAAGCTCCTCATAGTATGACAGAATCTGCGCTTTCATCTCTGCCGGCATTTTTTTCGCTTCGACGATCTGGCGCATCCTGGTGCTGGCATCATTGAAATGCTGAATATTTTCAAAACTATAACCGGTATTTTTCAGATATTTTTTTAATTCTTCACCTGCTCCAGAACGGGACATAAATTCCTTGTAAGCCTCCAGGGAAAGTGCAAATCCGGGAGGAACCCGCAGCCCCAGCCGGGTCATTTCGCCCAGATTGGCGCACTTTTTACCCACCCAGTCGTTCCAGTCCCGCCCAAATTCTTCAAACCATGAAATCCATTTGGCCGACATGTGTTTATCCTTCCTTCAGCATCCGCTCCGGCGGTCAACCGCGGCCTCGCCGATTTTATTATGAGATTGCCTGCAATAAATTATCCGAAGTGGTTACCCAGCCGAATGTTGACCGAACATTGATAATCGTTGCCTCATGGGTGACAGCGGGCCCCAGATGGCAGACAGCATCAGACACTAGAATGGGGAAATAATCCAGGAAAAATGAATGCCTGATGGTCGATTCCACGCATATGTTTGTGGCGGTTCCGGTAAAAAACAGATATTTGATGCCAAGGGTTTTTAAGGTGAGGTCAAGATTGGTGCCGAAAAACCCATCGTATCTCTGTTTCTTGATCGTAATGTCTCCAGGCCGGGGCTTGAGTTCTTCTATAATTTCAGCACCCCAGGTGCCGTAAATATATACCTTGTCCTTTGCCTCGGGATGTTGCTTTATGAAATGCAGGACTCTTGACTTCAGAGCACCGGGGGAATCGGGCGCGCCCTTATCGGAAAGGTCCGGGCTGTAACCCATCTGAAAATAAATGATTTTGACGCCCCTGGGTCGAAGCGCGGTAATGAGTTTTCGGCAGGGCGTAATAATTTTTTGCGTCGCGGAAATATCGTGACCCGCCAGGTCAATGTAGCCGCCTTTCTTGACGAAGGCATTCTGCATATCCACGACAATCAGCGCTGACTTCAACAGGTTCAGCGCAATCGGTTCGGGCTCAGCCTCAATCGTTGTATGCTCGTCCATATCGAAAAACCTGCTGTTAAAAGTATCAGTGGATGAACACGATTCCCACCGATAGGGCCCGGGGGACCTCATCGGTTTTTACACTGCGGTAGATCGGGTAAATCTCCCACCCGACTCTGGTCACCAGACCATAAACATCCATTCCGACAGCTTCCATCGACGGCCGCGCCTTGAGCGGGTAAGGGCACTTGCCGCCATCAAGCACCAGGCAGGTTTCCTGGCCGCAGAGCGCTTTTTTACAACTGGCCTGACCATAGCCCACTGCAAGATAATATCCACGGCCTAAGGCGAGCGTTTCAAGTCGCCCGACGATTTCCAGCCCTTTTTTGGACCATTTCGCAGATTGCTGTTTTTTGGATCGATCGGCAAAGTCTGCCGCTGGAATTACATCGAGTGCAAATATTATGGCGTGGCGGTAGCGGCTCAAGGCTTTGCGCATCAGGTCTATGGATGGGGTGTGCGGAGGGCAATGGATGCTTTTACTGTAGTAGGGGCACAGGGGTATGGCGCATTTTAGCCTGACCCGCTCGTCTACCTGAACCCAGTCGGCGGGGATAATTTCAGCCATTGAGGCACCGAATTCAAGTGCTTTTTGCCGAAAATATTCCAGGTCTGCCCGCAGGGTTTTATCGGGGATTTTAAGACTGATTAATTTTGACGGTCCGTCTTGCGCTTTCGACATTCCAGCGGCCCCTTTTCAGTATCCATTTTGGCAACCCACAGGGAGTCGTCGGTCTTGTTCAGAATTTTAGGAGGTGGGTTTTATTGGTAGTTCACCATGGATGAAAATACGCTATAAAATTAATTAAGCAATTGAAATTATTGCATCAAAAAGAAATCGGCCGCCCGGGCTTCAAATTATTGAGCACCCGGTCAGGCCCTGAAATTTCTGCAGAACAGTTTTATGTTGATGTTTCCAAATTGTCAACAGAAAAATAGCGGCCCTTCAGCCGGAGTTTCATAAAAGAAGACGGGCGGATGGATTGGCTATCCGACCAGGGTTTCGAAAGCCCGTATCAAGGCCTGTGCAAATTCCGTATCATTGATGTGAAATGGCAGGATATGCAATGGGATTCCCTCTCTGAGTTTCTTTTTGAAAGTCTGCGCAAAGATTTTCGAGGCCCGGGGATCATGGAAGGGCCCTCCCGGACGATCGAAAGCCGAGAATCCTCCCAGCGGGATCAAAACGACCAGCGGGCCGCTGGCCGCATTGCACCGCTCCGCCATTATGGCCGCCATTTCTTTTACTTCATGGAGTTCGGTGCGCACCGCTGTGATGGCGGCGTTGTGTCGGTGATATTTTCGATCGGGAAAGCGTTTTTGAGCCAGCTCGAAAGCCCCCCCTCCAAGAAAATCCATGTTTCCGGGCACCATGATCGTCGGAATTCCCTTTTCCAGCGCCGCCGTGCCTCTGCCGGGTCCGGCGTCGTATTCACCGCCGAAACGATGGTCGCCGATCTCATTGAGCGAAAGGTCCACGACCGCAGCGACTTTCATCTGTCGAATAATTTCTTCCATCGCCGCTCCGCCCGAGCCCACGGCATGGAAAATGATCACTTCGTTGCCTTTCTCTTCCAAACGCTTTCTAACGTTTGAGGAACACGTCTCGGTTGTTCCTAAATTGGAAAGGACGACAAGGGGCTTGGCGTCCGGTGGCTTATCCGCGGCGCCTTTCAGCATGCCGGCTATGGCCAGGGCGCCATTGCGTAGAATCAAACGTGTGATGCGATTGATTCCCGCAAGATCGCAAACTGAATGGAGCATCAGGATATCGTGGGAGCCGACAAAAGGACGGGTATCCCGGGAGGCCATGGTCGAAATCATGAGCTTGGGAAACCCGATCGGCAACGCTCGCATGACGCCGGTTCCCAGCGTGGTTCCCATAGAGCCGCCCAGACCGATAATGCCATGAATTTTACCTTGCCGGTGAAGTTTTTGTGCGCACTTAATGGCCCCTTCCGTCATGACTTGCAGGGCTT
>WOR8_10006289_pt1 | contig 11418 bp, 6 predicted proteins | sample DeeMarSeWOR38_10_FD_19890 | JGI IMG/M metagenome (IMG submission 19890)
GTTAATCGATAATATCTCATGGAAAAAGTTTTCTTGTCGCATTTTTGCCTCGAACCTGCTCTTTTATAATAGAAGCGCTTCTGTATGGAAAGGTACCGACGTGCGAACAGATGCTGAATTGGTAAATGCCGTCCTGGATGGCGAAAAACAAGCCTTCGCCGTTCTTGTAAAACGTTACGAGCGACCGAGCCGTGCCGTGGCGCTGGACGTTCTGGGCGATTACCATTCCGCTGCGGATGTATCACAGGAAGCCTTTGTAAAAGCTTACGAACAATTAGCCGGACTGCGAAAACCCGAGGCTTTCGGTCCCTGGCTGATGAAAATAGCTCACAGATGTGCACTTGATTCGGCCCGGCAAAAACTAAAAGAACCTCGGCTTGAAATCAAAGCTGCCGAGATTATAGAGAATCCGGACGGACAGCTTGATGAGGAAAAACAGAGACTTTTAGCCGCCGTTGTCAAACTGCCAAAGTCCGAAAAACAGGTTGTGATGCTCCGTTATCTTGGCGACAACAGCGTCAAAGATGTTGCTGATATAGTTGGTCGAAGTGTCGGAACTGTAACCAAACAATTATCAAGGGCTCACAAACGCCTGCGAATAATATTAGAGAGGTCGGAAAAATGACTTCCGAAAAAACCATAGAAGAAAAACTAATAAACCTGGCTCAAACAATCTGCCCTAATGACAAGCTTGTCGAGAACGTTATGAGTCAAATCGATGCTAAGCCGATTATCGGTCAAACCATCGGCCTGGCACAAAATATTTGGAGAGTAATTATGAAAAGCTCAATTACAAAGTTAGCCGTTACGGCGGTGATAATAATCGCATGTGTGATCGGCATATCTCTCTGGAGAAGCACTGGCTCCGGGATTGCCCTGGCGGAAGCACTCGCACGCTATGAGCAGGTTAAAGCTTTCAGGTCCAAAGGCAATATGACTATAAATCCCGGTAAGCCGGATGGAGTCGAATTCCGCGCTAGCTCTGTGATGTCACGAGAGTATGGTAACAAAAACACAATGGAAGTACGAGAAGATCCTAATGGTGGATGGGAGCCGTTAGGAGAACGCTATTTTTACCCGCAGAAAAAGACCGTTGTTCAAATCGGACACCCGATAAAGACGTATTTTCGCTGGGAAGTTGACGACTCGGATGCTCAAGATCAGCTTGAATCTCTCAGTCAATATGTCGATCCGGGCAAGCTTCTAAGAGATTTAATGGCCTGCAATTACGAGAATCTGGGCCGATCCACCATCGATGGCTATGACGTAGAGGGATTCCATACTGCTGATCCTAACTACCGTTCGTCGTTTAGCAGGTTTGTGATCATGGATCCACAGGTTAAAGTTGACGTCAGGATATGGGTAGATGTGAAGACACGCTTGCCGGTACGGTACGAGGAACGTGGCAGTGGTCTAGATGAGATGGAATATCCTGTGGTAGTAGAGAGTATTATGACTGATTTCGAGTGGGATATCCCCGTTACGGCTGCCGAATTTGAGCCGCCGCCCGTACCCGATGGCTATGCAGTTGCGAACGTACGTCCGGGACCAACTCATGAGGAGGTTGCCATACAGGGTCTAAGGCAGTGTGTCGAACTCTTCGGCAACTACCTTGAGTCGATCAGTGATGATACCAAGGCGACGGAGATAATATTCTCGGCATTCGAAAAGAGTGAAACTCCAGTAGCCCTGCGACTGAAGAAAGAGGTAAAAGAGCTTACGGAAGACAAGAAGCTTGACAAAATCAAGAGTGTCGGGAGTCCCATACGCCAGCTTATCTGGTTCTACGTTAGGCTCGTTCAGGATAAGAAGGACCCTGCCTACTACGGCAAGACTGTTACTCCCAAAGATGCCAGTAAAGTTCTGCTCCGGTGGAAACTCTCCGAAAATAAATACCGGCTGATCTTCGGGGACCTGCACACAGAAACAGTCTCCCCTGAGAGACTGGCTGAGCTTGAAAATCCAGTACAACAGCCCAGTGTAAAAGCTATACCTGCCAGCAAGAAAGAGCCTGAACTTACCAAATCTCTACCTTATGCTGATACTGCAAGATCTCTACATTATGCTGCACGAGACGACAACCTTGTGCTGGTAAAAGCACTCGTTTCTAAGGGGGCCGACATCAATGCCATGGATGACCGGTTAGCAGCTACGCCATTGCACTTAGCAGCCTACTTCGGGCGTCACGATGTGGTACAATTCCTTCTTTCCAAGGAAGCAAATGTCAATGCTAAAAATAAGTGGAATCGGACTGCACTCGATGAGGCGATTGACCAAGGTCTTAGCGAAATCGCAGAGGTGTTGCGCGAACATGGGGCCAAATTAGGATCCTCTATAGAAGTTGGCAAGGTAGAACCTACCAAGTCACTGTTGGAAAGCGCAGCTTCTAAGTTTGCGATTCCAGAGGAGAATCTGAAAATACCAGAGCAAATGCAATCTTGCGCAGCAAACATGCGAAAGATCTATGCAGCAATCAAGAAATATGAGAAGGATAAAGGTACAATACCTATCTGGCTTTCAGATCTGGTTCCCGACTACATGAGCAAAGATATGCTCTTGTGCCCTCACAAGCCCGAAGTGACCGGTCGAAAACGTCATGATCCGAGGTTTCCCTGTAGTTATGGATACGAATTCAGAATGGATCGTCGTCCTGCGAAAGCTGGGATGGGCCTTGCCGGTGGCGTGATTCTACGAGATTGGAAAATCGAACAGGTGGAACTTTTCGGCGATGTGGTTGCCCTGGTTCGCTGTTACAGCCACGGCCGAACAATCAACCTAAGCATGAGCGGCAAAATCTACTTAAGTTCGATTACATGGGAGACAGTGTTTATACCTCAATATCATCAAAAACATCTAACAGAATTAATTAAGCTTGTGGAAAAATCCTCGCAGTAAATCGGGATAATGGTTGAGGTTCCTCAGACCAAAAGCATTGAAGTAATTAGTAAAATTAATGCTTAAAGAGAGTGTTTCAATAAGCCGAGCCGGATTTGCTCAGCTTTTTTCGTAATTTTGAGAAATTTTTAGGAAAATATTGTAACTTTTTGGGGACTTTCGCGTCTATATAGGTAGGAACACATAAAAGGCCGTTCATATAAGCCTGCCCCGAAAGGGCGGCTAAGAAGTACAATATGCGTCATCACCCTCCTTCAAGAGGCCGATGCCCACAGGGTCGGCCTTTTTTTGTTGATAGTTTTTGGCTCATAGTTCATAGTACGCTGATTAATACACGAAAAAGATGAAATATGAGAATTCCTCTAACTAAATATGGTTTGCCGCAGGTGGTTATTTACCCGGCGATTGTGCTTGCGGCAATGATCGCTTTTCCACTGATAACGGCAGCTTTTTTGCCGCTGTGGTCGATTATTGCTGCTGAAGCGGTTCTGGCGGCCGTCCTTGTGTGGGCCCTGATGTTCTTCCGTGATCCCGAGCGAAGCTGTCCTGGGGACGGTAGCTTGTTGCTGGCGCCTGCTGACGGGCGTATTGCCGAGATCAAAACTATAGACGAAACGAGCTTCATAGGTAGGCCTGCACTGCGGATCGGGATATTTCTGAGCATTTTCGATACACACATAAATCGTGCCCCATGTAACGTCAGAATCGAAAAAATCACTTACAAAAAAGGTAAATACCTAAACGCACTGAATCCTCAATCCGGACGCCTCAACGAATCCAATACACTTGACCTGGTCCGAACCGATAATCCGAAAGACAAGCTGATTGTCCGTCAAATCAGCGGAGCGATTGCCCGGCGGATAGTCTGCGCAGCGGCCAAAGGTCAGGAATTAGCTGGCGGAGAAAGGTTCGGTATGATAAAATTCGGCTCAAGAACAGAGTTGTACGTACCTATGCGGGAAAATGTAAAGTGCGTTGTAACAATAGGCGATAAGGTAAAAGCAGGGCTTACCCCGCTTGTGAAATACGAATGAAGATCAAAAGTCAAAATGTAAAATGCAAAAATAAGGAAGTCATCACTAAGGGATTCCATAATTTTAATTTTTTATTTTTAATATTTGAATTTTATAAAGATGTCGAAATCCAAAACTAATGCTCCGAAGAAAAGTCTGCTTCGACGGATGCGCAGGCAGAGGTTAAAGTACATTACGATTTTCCCGTCGTTGATTACGATTCTAAACGGCGTCTTCGGCTTCACAGCGATAATCTTTGCCGGAAAAGGTTCCGGGGCATTATCTGCAGATTCCAAAATACCTTTCTTTACATTTGGGTCCACCACTTACTTTGCGATGTCCGGTTACATGATCCTGGTAGCGATGATTGCCGATATGCTCGACGGCCGGCTCGCGAGAAGGATGCAGGGCACTTCCAGCTTCGGCGGCCAGCTCGACAGCCTTTGCGATATCATAAGCTTCGGCGTAGCCCCGGCATATCTCATGCTTAATGTTCTGGAAAATGAAGTTGCGTCGATTGGTCTTGCCGATGAAAGATTTTTACAGCGTTTCATCTGGCTCTCGGCTGCCGCGTATATAAGCTGCGCTGCCATCCGGCTGGCCCGATTTAACGTGGAAAACGAGGAAGATGAATCAGCGCACATGAGTTTTATGGGCCTGCCGACACCGGCCGCCGCCGGAGTAATAGTCAGCCTCATAATATTCCACCAGGAAACACTCTCAACGTTTGCAATTATTTGTCTCCTGCCGTTTATGGCTTTGGGTATCTCAATATTAATGGTCAGCAGGATTCGATATCCGCATATCCTCAATCAGTACCTCAGGGGCAAAAAACCATTCACATACCTGATAAGGGTGTTGCTGCTGCTGCTGGCCCTTATATTTTTTATTCAGACGGCTTTGGTGGTGATTTTTTGTGGTTTTGCGGTGAACAGTTTTGTGAAATGGTTATATTACAGAGCTTCAGCTTCACGAACCTTTACGAGATTGAGACATAAGATAAATCCTGATCATAATCTCGTCCCGACAGCGCAGCATTCGGCTTCGGTAGCTATAGATGGAGCAACAGTTTGTGAGCAGGACAAAGGTAGCGGTTGATCAGCGCACAAGCGATTTATGTTCTACTCTGTATTCGGTATCGGTTGCATAACCTGCTGTTTGACGTCTGAACGATTTAACTGAAAATACTTTTCGACAATCACGATCAGCCGGGTCAGGACCTCTCGACCTTCCGAACTTGCTTCCAGACCGACAATCTGTAAGCCGAGAGAAACATTTTGTTCATCAGCCGTAGGTAAAACATTTCTAATTTGGGCGCTCAATATTAGAGGTGTTTCATAAGGTAGGGGCGTAAATCGCATACTGATAAATTGTCCTTTTTTGAAGCTTGCTTTTCCTGCATCTTTTTGATTCGGTATTATAATCTGTGCACCGCCGGCTGAAATGTCTATAAGCCTGCCTTGGCAGCAATCATTCATTTCAGAGGCTGTATCATGTTTCGGATCTGTTTGACTGCGTCTGCCGGTGCGGTGCCATATCAATACTTTTACATTCAGTGATTCCGGTACGTCGACACGGAAGTAGCTTCTCCGCTGGATTACTTCGATCTTATCCGGTAAAGCAAGAACTATTGTTCCGCCGCTCTGTCGGTTAGCTTCAGGATCGGTTGACGGTTCAAGTGATTTGACTGTTGTGTCAAATAAAAACTTACCATATCCATGTTTGAATGAAATACCGACCGGTTGGTCCACGCGTATATTTATGGGACGCTGCTTTCTGGAGATAGCGCTTTCAACCCTGAGGGTCTCTCCGTCAAGTTTGGTCAGCAGAACCTTTGCTACGTGCCATTTGTCTCTGGACAAATAGGACATAATAGCAGGCACTTTCGTATCGATCGCTATTTGCAGAATTTTCTCGCGATCGACTCCGCGTGGCGTCATTGCTTCATTCATTTCAATCCCCTTCATATTAGGCGCATAAACAGCCTTTCTTTGGAAATCCTGAAGACCACCGAGACGATGGTTCTTTCGCAGCACCGTCAGGTGTCCTGCGGAGGAACTCTTTATAAAATATAGAAATAAATCCGCCATCGGCAAAATCCTTTCCAGATGAAATTTGTTGCTTTTATATGACTAAGCAGGCGGATTCCAAAGGGCATGCTTGCATTAAACGCACCGAATCATTACTATGGCTGCGATTATGGATAATACTCGTGGAACTAAAAAGCACGAATACGATAAAATAGCTCTACTTGGTCTTTTTGCTTTGTCGTTGCTGATGGCCTACTTGATTGTTGTTTTCAGGTCAAGGATTCTTTTTTCGGACCCAATTCGGTTATCTAAAACAGGATTATCGGTATCAATGCCGAGCGGGCTCAACTGGCAAAGCGAGAAAAAATGGAAATACCAGGAGAATATGTTCTCGGTGAGCAGTCTTTCCCCCCGCGGTTCCGACAGACCGACCGCCTGGGCCAGCTGCCGGTATATGTTGAGTGCTGAAGCAGCAACACCGCAAATGCAGTTCCAGCAAAGGGCCTCTGCAATCAATGCCGTAGTAAGGCAAACGAACAAGACACAAACGAATAAACTCACGATTGACTGGGCTCGAATAGATATACCCGAAATGCAATTCAGCATGTTTTTCGGCACATCAAGATTACCTGATAACCGGCAGCTCGACATCGAAGTGGGCCGGATTGCCGGTGAAGTTGAGTTAACCGAACAGATTTTCAAACGCATTATTGAGAATCTGAAATTCGAAGATAACCGGCTTCTGAAAGCCGGCGCCGAAATCGTTGCAACAATTAAAAGCAGAGGTCTCAGCAACTTTTTAAACAATCAGAACCGGCAGGCTTATTTTCTGATTAAAGATGAGGAAAAAAATAATATCGGCTTTACAATGGACGTGCTGATCAAAACCGGTATAGATGGCTCTGCTGCAGGTGATCAGCCAGATATTCGTGCGGCGGGTCAATTCTACATTAGAGGGCAAGACTTTGTCGAGCATGCCACATCCTTTCAATGCAGCAACAATCTCGATGAGTTTGTTTACAAAAGCGAAACCAATACCAGGACAGATAAAAGCGGCGCCGAGATGATCCTGGACGAATCAGATGCGATAACTATCAGGAAATTCCATACACAGCCCGAGGGGAACAGCTACCAGCTTGGCCCGGCTATGATACCGGATGTTTTTCTCGACCAGCTCCTGATGCAAATGCTCGACAGCGACAAGGATCAAATCATCATCGATATAATCGAAGCCACCGGCAATATCATTCCGACATATTTAGCAAAAATCGAAGCCGAAGAAGACATGACTTCTGAAGAAAATGCAACATACGCCTTTGAACTGGAGCTTCTGGATGGCCGTGGATTCTCAGAACGGTTATTCATGAATGACCAAAAGCAAGTATATAAAAGAGTGGCCCATCAGAAAAGTATATACATCCTTGAACGTACCAGCGCAGAAAATATCGCGAGGGAATTTCCCGAACACGCTGACCGTATTCTGCGGAATAGTCTGTTGTTGAGATAAAATATTCTTTTGTAAAGGAGTTATTATGCAAGAGGAGAAGAATCACAGAAATTCAATCATATTTGTTTTGGTCATTTTCCCCATTATTTCAGGGTGTGTGACTGAACCGGCAGACCGGACCGGCCGTAATCGCCTTGATACAGAGGACTGGTCAGACATGAAACTCTGGTATCAGCAACCGGCAAAAGAATGGATCCAGGCACTGCCGGTCGGAAACGGACGTCTGGGAGCAATGATCTTTGGCGGCACAGAAAATGAACGGCTCCAGTTCAACGAAGACACACTGTGGACGGGCCGGCCTCACGAGTATCAACATAGCGGCGCCGTCGCGTATCTACCGATCGTCCGAAAGCTGCTGTTCGAAGGAAAACAGCGCGAAGCCGAAAAGCTTGCCGGCGAAAAGATGATGAGCGTACCACTGAGGCAGGAAAAATATCAGCCGTTCGGTGACCTGCGCCTGAATTTTCCGGGCCATGACCAGCCGTCCGACTACCGCCGCCAGCTGGATATCGATTCGGCTATGGCAACAGTCCGCTATCGAATAGGAGATACCGAGTTCGTCCGCGAGGTCTTCTGCAGCTATCCGGACCAGGTAATTGTCGTGCGACTTTCCTGCGACAAACCGGGACAATTGACATTCAGTGCGAAACTCGACAGCCCCCATCCGGATACTCAGTCAGTGGTCGTCGATAATACTCTCGCACTCAGCGGCCAGCTTCAGGATTATACGATCGGTCGAAATAAAGAAATAAGACCAAGCATCTTGAAATTCGAAGCCAGATTGGGTTGGCGTGCCTCCGGCGGCGAAGTCATGGCCACAGATGATGTCCTGGAGCTCAAAGGCGCCGATTCGGTGACGCTCGTTCTTGCCGCTGCGACAAGCTATAAGAATTACAAAGACGTTTCAGCCGATCCGGCAGAAATATGCCGGCGAACGATTAAGGCTGCTGCTGGTAGAAATTACCAAATACTGCGAGAGACACATATTGCAGATCATCGCCGATTGTTTCGCAGAGCCGCATTTGAGCTTGATATCACCGAAGCCGCAGAGCAGCCGACCGACAAACGAATCGATAACTTCGCCAAACAAAATGACCCGCAACTGCTGGAGCTTTATTTCCAGTTCGGCCGCTATCTGCTGATAGCAAGCTCGCGCCAGGGCTCGCAGCCTGCTAACCTGCAGGGAATATGGAATGACAGCCTCAATCCACCCTGGGACAGCAAGTGGACGACCAACATCAACACCGAGATGAACTACTGGCCCGCCGAGGTCACCAACCTGTCGGAATGTCACGAACCTCTCTTCGATATGCTCGATGATGTGGCCGAGACCGGCCGTAAAACCGCAATGGCCCATTACGGCTGCCGGGGCTGGGTCCTCCACCACAATACCGACCTCTGGCGTGGAACCGCGCCGATCAATGCTTCCAATCACGGCATCTGGGTCACAGGCGGCGCCTGGCTCTGTCAGGACCTCTGGGAACGATACGCATTCACCGGCGACTTGGAATTTCTCGAAAAGCGCGCCTATCCTCTTATGAAAGGTGCCGCGACTTTCTTCGTCGATTTTCTCGTCAAAGATCCGAAAACCGGCTGGATGATAAGCACACCGTCCAATTCGCCGGAGAACGGAGGACTTGTCGCCGGGCCGACTATGGATCATCAAATCATTCGCGATTTGTTCAGCAACTGTATTGCGGCGTCAGTAATTCTCGGCGTGGACAAGGGCTTTCGCGAAAAGCTCGCCGATTTGAAAAGCCGGATAGCGCCCAATCAGATCGGCCGATACGGTCAGCTCCAGGAATGGCTCGAAGACAAAGACGATCCGAACAACAAGCACCGGCACGTTTCGCACCTGTTCGGTTTGCATCCCGGCAAAGAAATCACACGCCAGAACACACCAGGTCTTTTCGCTGCGGCAAAAAAATCGCTCGAATTTCGCGGCGACGGAGGCACGGGATGGTCAATGGCCTGGAAGGTCAATTTTTGGGCGCGATTCGAGGATGGAGACCATGCGTATAAAATGCTCAGCAGCCTGCTGACGCCGCAGCGAATGTATCCAAATATGTTCGACGCACACCCGCCTTTCCAGATCGACGGCAACTTCGGCGGCACCGCCGGCATCGCAGAAATGCTGCTGCAAAGCCACACGGGCGAACTGCATCTCCTGCCGGCACTGCCTTCGGCCTGGCCGACCGGTCGAATCAAAGGCCTGTGTGCCCGAGGCGGATTCGAAGTGGACATCGACTGGCAAAATGGAAAACTCAATGAGTGTGTAATCCACTCGAAGCTCGGCAATAAATGCAAAGTCCGCTCCAGCGGACCTGTTCGAGTGATTGCCGAAGATGGACCGGTTGAAACTACCGGGTTTGAAGAGGACGAGGATGTCATCGAATTCGATACGGAACCCGGTCAGACGTATATAATCGTAATAGATTGACAAAAGCCGCTATAAAAATTAAAGAGAGCATAAAATGAAGAACCTAACAACAGCGTATGTTCTTTTAGCCATTCTTCTTGCCGGATGTTCGGTACATAGTGTCCAGCCGGTCAGCCAAGATGATGACCAATGGAATCACCTGAAGTTATGGTACGACAAGCCCGCACTAAAATGGACCGAAGCGCTGCCGGTCGGAAACGGACGGCTCGGAGCGATGGTTTACGGCACGGTTCGAACAGAGCGGCTGCAGCTCAATGAAGACACTGTATGGGCGGGTCAGCCTGTCAACCGGGACCGTGTCGGGGCGTACAAACACCTGCCCGAAGCCAGGCGGCTCATCTTCGAAGGAAAATATACCGAAGCCCAGAGAATAATGCAACGCGAGTTTATGGGTGAACGGTTGATTCGCAGCTACCAGACGCTCGGTGATTTGCGGTTGCGGTTTGGCGACAACGGTCAAGTTACTGAATATCACAGGCAACTCGACCTCGACGCCGCCACTGCAACTGTCACGTATCGGCTCGGTGACGCTACTTTCACTCGTGAGGTTTTTTCAAGCCCCGTCGATCAGTGCATTGTCGTTCGCCTGACGTGCGATAAGCCGGCACAGATTACCTTCGATGCGAGTCTTTGGCGGCCGGAAGATTTCACTGTCGAAACTGTCAAGCCTGACCAGATTGTGCTCAAAGGCCAGGCCACAATGAAAGGCCAGCATAAGGGCGTCAATTTCGCAGCCCTGCTGAAGATTATTCCCGAAGGCGGAAAGCTGACGGCAACAGATGAAGACTTAAGGCTGGAAAATGCCGATGCGGCAACACTTTTAATCACCGCGGCAACAAATTACCGCGACGATGATCCGCAAACAGTCTGCGAAAAGCAATTAACCGCCGCCGGCAGGAAAACATATCCTCGATTACTGCGGGCACACCTTGCCGAGCACAGGCGTCTGTTCCGAAGAGTGGCACTGAACCTGGGTGAAGATGGTGCAGCAGACAAGCCGACCGATGAACGTTTGCAGGCCGTCATAGACGGCGCCGATGACCCGGCTTTGTGTGCTCTGTACTTTCAGTTCGGCCGGTACCTTCTGATTTCCAGCTCGCGTCCCGGCTGCATGCCGGCAAACCTCCAGGGAATCTGGCCCGAGTACATCGAAGCTCCTTGGAATTGCGATTATCACATCAATATAAATATCCAGATGAACTACTGGCCCGCCGAGGTCTGCAACCTTGCCGAATGTCACGAGCCTTTCTTCGACCTGACCGACAATCTTAGGCCCCGCGGCAGAAAAACCGCAAAGGACGTTTACAACTGCCGGGGCTTCGTCGCTCATCACACGACGGATGCGTGGTTCTGGACCAGCCCCATCGGAAACGTGGGATACGGCATGTGGCCTACCGGCGCGGCATGGTGCTGCCGGCATCTCTGGGAACACTATGCATTCGGAGGCGACCGGAAATTTCTTCAAAAGCGTGCATACCCTGCAATGAAAGAGGCAGCCGAGTTCTTCCTTGATTTTCTTGTCGAAGACCCGAA
>WOR8_10009645_pt1 | contig 11418 bp, 10 predicted proteins | sample DeeMarSeWOR38_10_FD_19890 | JGI IMG/M metagenome (IMG submission 19890)
ACGATCGCCTGCGCGATGGAGCTCTTTGAAAAGGGGTATTTGCCGGAGAAAAAGGTGGGGCGCAAACTCGCGTTTGGTGATGGCCATGCGGTGGTTGAATTGGTGGAAAAGGCCGCCCGGCGAGAGGGTTTTGGTAATGAGATCGCCGAAGGGTCCTATCGGCTGGCGACAAAGTATGGCCATCCCGAGTTATCCATGTCCGCCAAGAAGCTGGAATTCCCCAGTTACGACCCCAGAGGCGGGCAGGGCTTTGCCCTGGCATATGCGACCTCAAACCGGGGCGGGTGTCACATCCGCAACGAAGTTCATTGTGTCGAATTTTTTGGTATCTCGCTGATGGGTATTGTCAAAACAGGTGATAATTTAGATCGCTTTAGTACCAAAGGCAAACCGGCGGTTGCCAAAAAAATCCAGGATTTTTATACCATGATCGACTCATCCGGAATCTGCAATTTTATCATCATTGGTTCACCGGATGCCAATGTCTTTATCAATCTCATGGAAAAAGGGACAGGTTTAGACTTCGGCGGATTGGACGGTTTTCTGAAAACGGGCGAACGCATCTATAATATCGAAAGGCTCTTTAATCTCAAGGCCGGTCTGACGGCTAAAAATGACACTTTGCCCAAGCGCATGTTGACAGAACCGATGCCCGAAGGTCCGGGTAAAGGCGAGGTGGTGCGTTTGAATGAAATGCTGCCGGAGTATTATAAGCTTCGGGGGTGGACCGCGAAGGGGGTTCCCTCTGCGAAGAAGCTCGCAGAACTCGGCATCTCCGCTTAATCCGTGAACGGCAATTCATGACGGCTGCAAATGCTACAGCCCCCAGGAGATAAGGAAATAAATTGCAAAGCATCAACATAGAGGAAAACAGAAGGAAAGGAGGTGAAAAAAGACTCGCGTTTGAGGGGTAGACATTCCGGGATACTTTTAAATGAAAAAAATACTGATTTTAAGGAGCAGCTGGCCACGTATTCATTTGAATGTCAATTTTAACACTTAAATAAGAATCACATAAAAAAGGAGCACAAACCGATGAAAATCAAACGTCTTTTAATAATCACGAGTTTAGTTGTTTCAGCATTATTCAGCCTCCAGGCAATGGCGGCGGAACCGATTAAAGTGGGCGCACCCAATCCACTTACGGGTTATTATGCTTCTGACGGCAATGTGATGTTCGTGGCCGATATTAACGCCCGGGGCGGGCTTTTGGGGCAAAAACTCAAAGTCGTCTCGTTTGATGTTGAAGATATGCTGCCTGAAAAGCTGATTTCGGCTGCAGAAGTCCTGGTTGTGAAAGAAAAAGTTGATTTGGTCGTCACCGCCTGTAATGCCATGGGCCCGGATGTACAGGCTTTTGGCAAGTATGATGTCCCTTATATTAACAATAATGCCTCCACAGTCGCAACGGGTATGGTGAAAGATGATCCCGGTGTGTATTGGAATGTCTTCCAGGCCGGTGATAATGAGCCGGCTTATGTTTCAAAAACTATCGAAACCTTCATGGGCTTTGGTTATAAACTGCCCAACAAGAAAATGGCCGTAGTTTATAGTGAATACGATTGGGATAAAAAGATCGCAGCGGCCTTAAAAGAGCAGGCCAAGCAATACGGCCTGGACCTGGTCATATATGAGCAGACACCCGCCGCCACCAATGCCTGGGGCCCCATCCTGACAAAAATTCGGGCCCAAGATCCCGCTCTGGTGTTTTTGAGCATATACGCTCCTGAAAGCATTGCCGCTTTTGCGGATCAATACCTGCAAAACCCGACAAATTCCCTGGTGGACCTGGGGTATGCCGTCTCCATCCCCTCCTTTATGGAGATTGCCAGCAAATACGCCGATGGGTTTACCGGCTACGCCGCCCTGGCAATCCCACCCGAAGTGACGCCAGAAGGTCAGGCCCTGGAAGCCAGATACAAAAAAATGTTTAAAACCGATAGCATGCCATTCAGCGTTGTGCCCTGTGTGTATGATGGCGTAATGGCCTGGGCGGCGGCGGTTGAAAAGGTCGGCGATGTAAAAGATTACAAAGCCGTAGCGACCACCATGAAGACCAACCGCTATAAAGGCATCGGCGGGGTATACGATTTTAATAATCCGCGCCAGGCTGCCAGAGCGGGGGATGATCTGCTACCGGTCAATCTTTTTCAAGCCGAAAACGGCAAACTCGTGCTGCGCAACCTGGGTAGCAAGACCATATCGCCATATCAGCTGCCGCCATGGTTAAAGAAACCGTGGCCAAAGGCTCAGTAATGGCGAGTACCGCAAATATCAATTCGAAAGATGAACAGGTGGGGGCGCAAGCCCCCATCCTTCAAGTCCGGAACCTTTCGAAAGCCTTTGGGGCCATGAAGGCGGTCAACAACTTAAGCTTTGAGGTTCCTGCCGGCGAGGTGTTCGGCATCGCCGGGCCCAATGGCGCCGGAAAAACCACGGTGTTCAATCTGATAACGGGCTTTTTGCAGGGAACCGGCGAAGTGCGCTTCGAAGACAAGACGGTGACGAATCTGAAACCATATCAGATTTGTCACAGAGGAATCGCACGGACACTACAAATTCCGCAGGTCTTCACAACCCTTGATGTGTTTAACAATGTCCGATTTGGCGCGCATTTTGGCAACAAACGGCTAGCGGATGGAAATGAAGCGGAGATTATCCATCGCGTTTTAGATTTCGTTGGATTGCAGGAGGATAAAACAGCCGTTGCTGAGAATATGGACCTGTTTCATAAGAAACTGGTTATGATCGCGTCCGCACTGGCGACCCAGCCCCGCTTGTTGTTACTCGATGAGCCCATCGGCGGTCTGAGCCCGGCGGAGATTGATCCGCTCATGGAGCTCATCCGCAAGATCAACCAGGAGTTGAATATCACCGTTATTATTATCGAGCATCGGATGAAGGTGCTAAAAGAGCTTTCCGATCGTCTGATGATCCTGCACTACGGGGAAGAGATTCGAACCGGCCCTCCTGCGGAAGTCATGGAAGATGACAAAGTAAAAGAGGTCTATCTGGGTTAGGAGAAACGCTTTGCTCGAATTGAAGAACATCAATACCTATTACGGCCAATTTCATGCCATCAGAGACATTTCATTTAAAGTCGATCAGGGTAATTTTTTCCTGGTTGTCGGGCCCAACGGGCACGGAAAGAGCACTTTGCTGAAAACGATATGTGGTTTACTGAAGACAGTTTCCGGCCAAATCGTTTTTAACTCAACCGAAATCACCCGATTAGCAACAGATGAAATCGTGGAGATGGGCCTGGTTTACGTGGCCGAGGAACGGCATCTTTTTCCCCAAATGACCGTTCTCGACAATCTGAAGCTCGGTGCCTACAACACCAATGCGCGGACCAAAGAGCACGAAACTCTTGAGTACGTCTTTCATTTATTTCCGCGGTTAAGCGAATTTCAAAATCGATATGCAGCAACCCTCAGCGGTGGAGAGTCTAGGATGCTAACCCTTGGCAGGGGTATTATGTCCAGTGCCAAGCTGTTGGCGATCGATGAGCCGTCCTTTGGGTTAGCCCCCATTCTCAGAAATGACGTATTTCATAAGATCAATGAGATCAATTCCAATGGCATGACCGTTCTTCTGGTGGAGCAAAACGTCAATCAGGTGGTGGACTTCGCCGACAGAATCTGTCTGATCGAAGACGGATCTATCGTCTTCGATGGCCCCCGAGAAGAGGCCCTGCTGAACGAACATGTTAAAAATGTATTTCTAGGTGGATAATACCGATGAATATTTGGGTTCAACAGATCATTCAAGTGATTATTAGTGGGATCGTGACGGCTTCGGCCTATGCGATTATGGGTATTGGATTATCGGTCATCTACGGTATATCGCGCGTATTCAATTTTGCCTACGGATCGTTTTTTACCTGGGGGGCCTATTTTGCCTGGTTTTTATTCGCCACATTTTCGTGGATGAATTATCCGCTGGTCTTTTTGATTGTGGTGCCGAGTATGTTTTTTCTGGGAATGGGTACCGAAAAAGTCGTGGTTCGCTCCTTGCGCTGGCGCAAAAACTGGCAGGTGACCACGATGATGGTGACGCTGGGATTGGCTTTTTTTATGGATAATCTGGCGCTGGTTATTTTCGGCGGGTTTGCCAAACCGCTGCCCCCTCTGTTTCGCGGCGCCATAAATCCGTTTGGTTTCACCCTGAGTGTACAGGATGTGGCCATGTTGATTATCGCCATAACGGTGATGATCACCTTTGGTTTATTTCTGTCGAAAACCCGGTTGGGAAGATGCATGCAGGCTATCTCTCAGGATATGACCGGAGCCGAAATCGTCGGAATTCCAATAAAAAAAGTGTTCAGCTATACCTTCGGACTCTCAACCGCGTTGGTGGGGACCGGCGGCATTCTGCTGGCGCCCCGGTATTTCATCACCCCCCACGGCGGCTGGGCACCTTTTTTTCGGGTTTTTGTTATCGTTGCCTTTGGCGGCCTGGGAAGCATTCGGGGAACCCTCTATGCGGCATTTATCCTGGCTATTTTTGAGTCCTTTGTTTCCTGGGGGCTGGGTGCCACCTGGGTGATGCCGTTTTGGTTTTTGGTCTTTTTAGGGGTACTGGCATTTCGCCCCTCAGGATTAATGGGAACATGGGGTTAATGGGAATGATGAAAATGCGAATGCGACAGGAACTGATCGTCTTTTTGGCCATGTACCTCATTTTGCTTTTTCTGCCGGTGTTTCTATACAAGGATGCATATATCATCGGGATTCTCATCACCTGTATGGTCTGGGGGGCAATGGCATCGGTTTGGAATTTTACCATGGGGTATGCCGGCATTTTCACCTTTGGCCAGTTTGGTTTTTTCGTTGTGGCCGCATATACCTCCGGCATGGTGACCAAATACCTGGGAATATCTCCCTGGCTGGGCATTTTGGGCGGCGGATTGATGGCCGCGCTGGTCGGGGTTCTCATCGGCCTGCCGTGCATGAAATTAAAAGGGGCCTACATCGCCTTAATTACCTTTGCACTGCACCTGGTTGTGGCGCCGATGATAAAGGTGGCCGACCCACTGGGCACCGGCGGCAGCACCGGCCTGATGTCCATTCCAAGTTTAAATTTAGGCGCATATACGTTTTCGCGTACCGATCTTATTCCGTGGTATTATGCCGCTCTGGTTATTTCCTTTTTGGTACTTTTTGTTGTTTATAAAATCATTTTTTCCTCAATTGGTTTAGGATTTATCGGCCTGCGCGATTCCGAGGACTTTGCCAAAACTCTGGGGATAAATGAATATAAGTACAAACTGATGGTTTTTGGCATTTCGGCCTTTTTGACCGGAATCATGGGAGGGTTTTATGCCCATTATGCCGGCATCATATCTCCCCGATTGTTGGGTCTTGATATTTTTCTTTTGGTGATGCTCATGTTGATTATCGGGGGCATGGGGATATTTCCGGGCGCTTTTTTAGGCGGGTTTATTATTCTTTTCTTAAATGAGTTTTTACGTCCATTGGCAGCCTATCGCTTCCTGATTTTTGGTGCGATTGTGATTGTGGCAATTAAACTCATGCCTGAAGGGATACTGGGCCATCTCCACATTTTTAAGAACCGAATGGGAAAACGTCTGCTGAGCAGATCCGCTGAAGCGGAACCGACCAGGGGGCAAAATGTATAGATGAAGCGCTCCATTCTCTGCCTCTGGTGATAGTCAACAGGGGTCTGGGCCCAGGGCAGAACGTGGCGTAAAGCAAAGTGTTGAAGTGGTTTTAAAACCTCAGATCAGGTTTCCCGCTTGAATGCGGGATTGCACGTCTTGATTTGTGCAAATTAAGGCGTGCATCAAGGCAAGGCGTCCCGCGCATTGGAAGCGTAGCGTACACGCAGTACGTGAGCATTTCGATGCGCGGGGCAACGCAGCCATTGGGCCTTAGATGGGGTTTTGAAACCACTTCTAAGCATTCTTTCAACCTTTAAGCAAATGCAGAACAGGAGAAAATCCATGAGCCTTCAAGCAAAAACTGAAATTTTGAGTGAGCAGCGAAACCGATTTGTATCTGGCGGCGTGGCAAGTGTAACGCCCTTATATGTCGAATCCGCCAAAGGGGCGATCATAAAAGATGTCGACGGCAGAGAATACATCGATTTCGCGGGTGGCATTGCGGTCATGAACATCGGGCACAGTCATCCAAAGGTGGTCGCGGCCATAAAGGATCAGGCCGAAAAATTCACGCATACCTGCTTTATGGTCAATCCATATGAATCGGCGGTAGCCCTGGCGGAAAAGCTCTGTCAGGTGACGCCAGGCGATTTTGCCAAAAAGGCGGTTTTCCTCAACTGTGGTGCGGAAGCAGTTGAAAATGCGGTTAAGATTGCCCGTTATTATACCAAAAGACCGGCCATTATCGTTTTTGAAAACGCCTATCACGGCCGCACCCTTCTGACCATGACGATGACCAGCAAAGTCAAGCCCTATAAATTCGGATTTGGTCCTTTTGCACCCGAAGTGTACCGCATGCCGTTCGGCGATGAAGTGGGACCCGAAAAACTTCACGATTTTTTTGTTAAGCATGTCAATCCTGAAGCGGTGGCAGCCGTTGTTGCTGAACCGGTTCAGGGTGAAGGCGGCTTCATTGCGCCGCCGCCCGGCTATTTTCAGGAGCTATTCAAAATCTGCAAAGACAATGGCATTCTTTTCGTGGCGGATGAAATTCAGAGCGGTATGGGGCGGACCGGAAAAATGTGGGCCATTGAGCACTGGGATGTTGAGCCGGACCTGATTACGGTCGCCAAAAGCCTGGCTGCCGGCATGCCGCTGGCTGCCGTCATCGGCAGTGCCGCACTGGCGGTGCTGGAAGTTTTCGAGGAAGAAGGCCTGGTTGAAAAAGCAGCGGTCCTGGGGCAAAAACTCAAAGCGCGCTTTGAAAAGTGGCAGAAGCAATTTGCGATCATCGGCGAAATCAGAGGCCTGGGTGCCATGCTGGGTCTGGAGCTGATCAAGGGCGACAATCGGGAGCCCGCCGCGGACGAAGCCAAAAAGCTGGTGAGTTTCTGCTACGAAAAAGGGCTGGTGATCCTGGCCTGCGGCAGTTACGGCAACATCATTCGGATTCTGGCGCCGTTTGTGATTACGGATGAACAATTGGAGCAGGGTCTTGCCATTATGGAGGAAGGGCTTTCAGCCCTCTCGCAAGCCAATGCATAAAAAAAGGGATACAACCTTGGCAAACTTTGCTGAGATCAAACAGAATCTGGACCCGTCTTTTCATTATATCATTTTCGAAAAAACCGTAGACCCGGCAGACGGATCGGACTTCAGTGAGGTCAGCACATTTATCACGCGCTATCAGAAGTCCGTCATCGAACAGGAGATGCATCGCGATCCAACCGGAAAGCACCTTTTGTTCGTTGTAAAATTAAACGCGGACGAATTGGATGAGATTTCACAGGCTATCGTAAATCTTACATTCCCGGAGGATATCACGGTTTATGTTTACGGCCGTCGCCCGAGCATTGAAACCGCTTGAAGTAAAACGCAAAAAAAAACGACTAAGGGAGGACATCATGGGAAAATTTTTTACCCGTTACGGTGACGGGACGCCCACTGAAATGAGCGAAAGTGAGCTCAGGGCGGATCTGGAGGCCGGCACCGCGGACGCAGCGGACCGCGGCAAAATACCGCCGTTATCCGAAGACGAGCTAAACCATCTGTTCGATATTTTTAGCTCCCCCTATAAATTTATCAGCGTGGAGCCCGGGCGGGAAATCGTTTTGACCTATGATGGCGCCCACGTGAAAATGCGGCGCCACGGCGTCAATGTTGAGCGAATTCAGGGCCTGCAAATTTATGAAAAGGTCATGGGTGCCGACACATTGGAGCTCTGTCACGTTGACTACAGCTTCAAACCCATCAAGCCGATGGTTACCTTTGAGCAACCGGTCATGGAACAAGCCCTTCTGGTCACCCATGCACCGCTATTTTATGGCGCCATGCCCAATCTTGGACTCTATTCCCAGCCGGATGGCCCGTTCCCGAACCCGTCTGAACTGATGCCGGCCGGCAAAATCGAAGAGGCCCAGGCGTCTCATGAGAAATCCGTCGAAGCCGCTGTCGAAGATATCGTTTTTGTGGGCAGCTGCATGATCGAATGCGGGGCCGACGGGATTAACATCGACTCAACGGGCGCGGCCGGCGACGCCGATTTTCTGGCGGCGCTGCTGGCCACCCAGAAGTTGAAGGCCAAATACCCGGACACCTGCATCGAGATCGGTATGGCCGGTGAATTTATTCTGGGAATGCACGCCGGTCTGGAATTTGAAGGCACCCGGCTGGCCGGCCTGTACCCCCACCAGCAGGTAAAACTTGTTGAACAGGCCGGGGCGACGATCTACGGCCCGGTGGTCAATACCAATACCACCCAGTCCACCCCCTGGAATGTCGCCCGGGTGGTGACGTTCACCAAGGCGGTCGGCGAGGTCGCCAAGATCCCCATTCATCCGAATATGGGCATGGGCGTCGGTGCCGTTCCCACCTGCGATCATCCACCCATCGATACCGTCTCCAGGGCCTCCAAAGCCATGGTCGAAATTTGTCGATTGGACGGGTTGTAGGTTGGCGTCGGCGATTTCTTCGCCATGGCGCTTGCTCACGCACACGCTTCGGGCATGGGCGGAATGCGGACTTCCGGAGATCTGGTCGCCCGCATGCAAATGACCCGGGGCATGAAAATTCAAGAAGCCAAAGAGTATGTCGCCAGTAAATTAAAATTGTCGGTTTCCGAAATAGCCGATCCGGTCATTATGACCGAGGTCCGACAAGACCTGAAGCTGGGGTGCATGTCGCCGCAGGCCGGTGATGCCCATGGAATCGAAGCCAAGTTTAGAATTGCCGAGGTTCTGGATATCGATATTAATTGCGTTAACCGCTTTAAAAGCAAAGTTGGGCTATAATTTTAAATTATATCAGCAGAGGAGACAGGTTCATGTTAGACGAAAAGATTATTGAGGAAGCAATACAACTGATTATCAAACAGAACAAGGAAGCGGCCGCCGAACTGGCCCAAAAGTTCATATCTGAAGGCGGCGCCCCGCTTGAATTATTGAACGAAGGTTTTATTCCCGGAATCAACAAGGTTGGCGATTTATTCGGGCGTGGCGAGCTGTTTTTGCCGGAATTGATCAAAGCGGCCGATACCATGAAAACCGTTACCGATATCGTCAACGAGGCGATCGCAGAAGGCCAGGGGAAAAAAGAGAGCCAGGCCAAGGTGGTTATCGCCACGGTCAAAGGTGATGTCCACGATATCGGCAAAGCCATCGTGGTCTCGCTGATGAGAGCCAACGGTTTTGACGTTTATGATCTGGGGCGCGATGTCGAAACGGATAAGATCATCGAAGAAGCCGAAAAGGCGGATGCAGACATCATCGGCACCAGCGCTCTGCTGACGACCACCATGCCCAAGCAGAAAGAGCTTGAAGAGGCGCTCAAAAGCGCCGGGTTAAGGGATCGTTTTAAAACGGTCGTCGGCGGTGCCCCGGTGACGCCTCGCTGGGCGGCGCGCATCGGCGCTGATGCTTATGCCGAAGACGCCCAGGACGGTGTTTTGAAAGTAAAAGAGCTCATGGGACAGTCTTAGGCGGCAACCGACTTTTAATCCTTGTTGGTATTTATCGGGCGGCGGACCGCTTGGTGGTTGCGCCGACAATGACAGGGGGAAACATGCACGGATTTTACAACCGCATATTAAAAATCGATTTAAGTCAAAAAAATTTTTCAATCGAAGCCCTCGGCAATGAGGTCCCGCAAAGCCTGCTGGGCGGCAAAGGCTTGTGCTCGCATCTTTTATTCGATCTCAACCCTCCGGGTGTGGACCCATTGTCCCCGGAAAATTGTTTGATATTTGCGACCGGGCCAAGCGCGGGAAGCACCATCTGGGGATCGTGCCGTTATGGGGTTTTCACCAAGTCGCCCCAGACCGGATTTTATTCGGAATCTTATTCCGGTGGCAAGGTGCCCGAGGCCATCGACAGCACCGGCTTTGATGCCATTGTCATTCAGGGAAAATGTGCCGACCGCACCGTCCTGGCGATTCACCCCGACGGGGTCGACTTTCATGAAGCCGGGGATATCTGGGGAATGGAAACATACGCGGCCGAAGATGCCGTCATGGAACGCTTCGGCAAGTCCGATGATCGTTATCGGCGAAAAGGCGCGGTGGTGATCGGACCCGCCGGTGAAAAGCTGGTCTGCTTTGCGGTAATCGAAAACAACTATTGGCGTTCGGCAGGTAGAACCGGTGTCGGCACGGTCATGGGCGCCAAACAGCTCAAAGGCATTTTGTTTCAGGGCGATCAGAAGCGCTCGCTTTATGATGAACAAGCGGTGCGCGAATTTTCAAAGAATCTGTCGTCAGAAGCCAAAGACAGCCCGGCCACCAATGCCTACAAATCACTGGGAACGCCCATGATGGTTAAGCTGATCAACACCGCCGGAGCCTTTCCGACGCGGTACTGGTCGGAAGGCGTGTATCAAAATTGGGAAAAGATCAGCGCCGATGCCCTGAATGAAAGATGCGACGTCAAGCCGCATGCCTGTCTCAAGTGCTTTATGGCCTGCGGGCGCATGAGCACCATCCAGAAGGGTCGTCATCGCGGTCTTAAGATCGAGGGCCCGGAGTATGAAACCATTTATGCCTTCGGGGGACTGTGCCTGATCGACAGCATCGAGGAAATCGCCTATCTGAATGATGTTTGCGATCGCTTGGGTATCGATACGATCACGGCCGGCAACCTGTGTGCCTTTACGATTGAAGCCGCCCGGCAGGGCCGCATCGATTATAAAATCGATTACGGGGATGTAGACGCCATTGCGGAATTGCTTCATAAAATCGCCAGCAGAGAAGACATTGGCGATATACTGGCGGGTGGAATCAAGCAGGCGGCGAAACAATGGCAACTGGAAGACATGGCGGTTCACGTTAAGGGTCTGGAACCGGCGGGATATGATCCGCGCGCTCTCAAAGGAATGGGTCTGAGCTACGCCACCTCGGATCGCGGCGCCTGTCATTTAAGAGCCACGTTTTACAAACCGGAAATCAGCGGCATGATCCCGCCGGAGCAGATTGAAGGCAAGGCCGAGCTCTTTTTGGATTTTGAGGATCGCTTAACCCTTTTCGATACGCTGATTCTGTGCCGGTTTTACCGTGACTTTTACGACTGGGATCAGCTGGCAAAGATGATTTACGCGGTGACCGGTATCGATGAAGGCAAAGAAGGGCTGCGGCAAAAGGCCCGACAAATTGCCGACCTCATCCGGCGTTTCAACCTGCGGGAGGGATTGAAGCCCGAGGATGACCACCTGCCGAAGATCTTTCACCAAAAGCTGGAAGATTCCGGGCAAGTCATTACGGAAGAGGAGCTCGAAACCATGCTGCAGGATTATTACCGGCTGCATGG
>WOR8_10009331_pt1 | contig 11416 bp, 14 predicted proteins | sample DeeMarSeWOR38_10_FD_19890 | JGI IMG/M metagenome (IMG submission 19890)
GAGTTGATATCGATAAAACTGCTTTAGTGACTGCTTCTAAAAACTCGGCAAAAGCGAGATCCAGCGTCAAAGTTCAATGGGTTCTTGGAGACGTCGCAACGGTGACAGGAAGTTTTGATACTGTGCTTCAAAATCCACCCTTTGGGGTACAGAAACGTTCTGCTGACAGGAAGTTTTTAGAAAAAGCTTTGGAAGTTAGTGACGTGGTTTATTCGCTTCATAATCACCCGTGCGTGGATAAAAAATTAATACAAAGGCTTAAGGTAACACCGTCTGGGTTGCTGCAGGTTGAGCCTTCCCAGTTTATCGAGAGGTTTGTTGCGAGACGCTATGGTATAGTCAAAGCCGTTTATGCTATGCTCATGACTATTCCACATATGTTTGATTTTCACAACAAATTGAAACATGATTTTGTAATTGATCTATATCATATAAAGAAACTTGGACGTTGAGCAAGAGTATTTTGCAGCAATGTTTTGCATTTGTATATATTTAACGAAAAAGGGAAATAGAATGAATCAGAAAGCATCTGGATATAAAAGCGGTAATTTGGTGTTGCCTGGAGAGCGCTTAGGTGTCATTGAAGAATTCATTCCAGATTCCGGAACTTACGTAAAAGATGGTATAATATACTCAAAGGTTGTTGGTCGGGCGTTAATGGATCTGCTGAGCAAAAAGGTTTCTGTTTATCCATTAACACACGAGTCACCTGTCCCAAAAACCTCATCTGTCGTCATAGGACAAGTTGGCAACGCTCAATCTGAAAATGTTCTAGTTAGAATTTTTAAAATAGGCACTAAACGGGTTTCAGGTGTTTTCACTGGGATCCTCCACATTTCTGATGTACAGGAGCGCTACGTCAAATCCATGAATGACGTTTGTAAGACTGGTGATATAATAAGAACTAAAGTTATAAGCAAAAAGAATCAGGTTTTCCATCTTTCTACAAATGACAAGAATTTGGGAGTATTATATGCGTTCTGTTCTCGCTGTTCGAATTTGCTGGAGCCAAAGCGGCATGAAATGGAATGTCTCAAATGTGGCAACATCGAAAAGCGTAAACTGGCTTTGGATTATGGAAAAGAGGAGATATGAACAAATTGAAGGTTAAGGTGTTAAAAAAAGAAGCCAATGAACTTAAAATAGAAATTGAAGGTGCGAGTCACGGTCTATGTAACCTACTTCAGAAGAGACTCTTAGAAGACGAGAAGGTGGACTTAGCTGGCTACGATGTACCGCATCCTCTGGCGTCAAATCCCATAATATATGTCCGAATGAAAGGCAAAGCGAAACCTGAACTCGCATTACTTAAAGCTGTGGAAAATGCCCGAGAAATGAATAAGATCTTCAGCAAAGAATTGAAAAAAGCACTTAAATCTTAAACTTCATTCCTTTTGAGAGGAGTAATTCAGCCATTTTTTTGGGGTATCTATTGGCTGTAACTTCCGAGAACTTAGAAAACGCGTTAAACTTATAACATATTTGCAGAATATTAAAAATTCAAATCCATAGGAAAAAAAGTTTTGAAACGCAAAAGTTTTCGCGTCATAAAACCTGAAATCAGGGTCATAGGGATAGATGACGGCGCATTCAAGTCGCGTTTGAAGGGTCATGTTCCAGTTATTGGCGTTATTTTTAGAGGTGGTTTCTGGCTTGACGGTGTAATCCACACCCGCATAGCTGTAGATGGTATTGACGCCACAGAAAAGATAGCTTCTATGATAATCGGGTCATCTCACTACAAGCAATTACGGGTTATAATGCTGAACGGTGTAACTTTTGCGGGATTCAATATAGTCGATGTTGAGGCGCTTCATTCGGTGACGAAATTGCCTATAATAACGGTGACGCGTGAAAAACCTGACTTTGACGCTATTCATAAAGCCCTCAAAAATTTGCCCAAAAGTGAAACACGGTGGAAAGCGATTCTTGGTGCGGGAGATCCTATTGAAATATCAACCAGAAGTGCTGAGGCAAAAGTCTATGTGCAGACTGCTGGTTTAACCAAGGAAGACGCTCAGAAAATCTTGCGAATGACCTCAACTCGAAGTAATATTCCCGAAGCTCTACGGGTTGCCCATCTTATTGCGTCTGGAATAACGCGTGGATAATATTGGAACATGAAAAAGTTTAAAAGAGGCCATGCAAACGAAAACCAAAACGTACAACGGAGTAGTGGATCATGGAATTCTGTCCTAAATGCGGTTCACGACTAGAATTCAAAAAAGCGAAAAATGACGAAAAATCATCTTTAACTCTTTCATGTCCTAAATGCGGTTTTAAAAAACGTGAATCAACCAATAAAGTTGAGACGAAAATCGGTAAGGTGATCCAGCATAATCCTCAACAGTTTGTAGCTGTAATAGGCAAGGAAGAACAAAAGCTCCGTACATTGCCTACTGTTAGAATTGAGTGTCCTAAATGCGGAAACAAAACTGCTTATGTCTGGCAAGTACAGACTCGTAGTGCTGATGAATCTTCGACGCAGTTTCTACGGTGTACAAAATGTAATCACACATTCAGAGAATATAGCTAGCTGTCATCTTTTCTCCACTTGTGTCAAAGCTCCCTACGGAATTTTTCCAAAAAATTTTTATCTTTTGACATCACGCTTAAGTGCCTAAAATCTTAATAACATCTCTGTGTAGCATTATGCGAGGAAAAAGGACATGTTTAAGCTTAAGGTATCTGACGCTAAACTCTTGAGAGATATGGTTGCTGCCATATCCATTCTTGTAGATGAAGCAACATTCAAAATTGAGCCTGAAGGAATAAAACTACGCGCTATGGATCCGTCTCGTGTTGCTATGATTGATTTTGAATGGCCTAATACAATTTTTGAAGAATACACTTGTGAAGCGCCTTCGAAAATGTGCATAAACATCAGTGAGTTATTGAGGTTGCTCAAACGAGCTGGCAAGGATGAGGCGGTAGAGTTGTCTCTCGATGATAAAACGGGGCGTCTAAAGATCAAAATTACTGGAAAGTACAGTCGTAATTTTAACATGCCCACGCTTGAAGCCTCAGAAGAAGAGGTCCCAACTCCTAAAATAGCCTTTAATGTAAAAGCTAAAACCACAACGCAAGGGTTGAGTCAAGCAATAGAAGACGCCCAGCTTGTAAGTGACCACGTCCGAATTGAAGCGGACCCAGAGAAATTGCTTCTGAACGCTTCAGGGGATTTGATGGGTGCAACAATCACACTTCAAAAAGCAAGCGAAACTTTGCTGGATTTGGAAGTGAAAGAGAATTCGAAGGCGACTTTCAGCTTGAGCTATTTGTCTGAAATTATTAAGGCTGCTTCAGCCACTTCTGAAATTGCCACTCTTGAATTCTCAACCGACATGCCTGTGAGAATTGACTTTCAACAAACAACCGCTGGAAAGCTGACGTTCTTCCTCGCTCCAAGAATTGAAACGGAATAATTGCCTCGCAATGTGCTAATGGAAACATCGAGATTTAACTAAAGGAATTTGCCGTTATCCTTCTGAAAACGCGTTCTAGCGAAAATGAAAAAGAACTTGGTTAAATTATATAGAACAGCCCTTATATTCTCAGTAAAGAAGTATGAAATAATCCTTGGGTGATAGTATAGCGTACGAATTTTCCAATTTAACAATATCGGATTGTATTCATTATCCTTTCCTGCCAAGAGCTAGAAAATACGTTTCTGATTTAGAATTGAATTTTAAAACCCTTCCTTCGTTAAAAGAAATTAGAAACCAGGCAAAAAAGCGAGTATCTTCGACTTTTATGCTTGAATCAGCTCTCTCTCAAGAACCCAGCAAGATTTATGAAATTGAAATTGCTTCTTACGCTTTGGCGATTTTGTATGTTGCGGGAATATCTGAACCTGCTTTGACTGAAAGGTTTGCATTGTTTGAAGCCCAAAAAGTGAATATGTACCTGAGAAGAGAGCAAAATAGTGAACTCATTCTTGAGATTGCAGATGCATTTGATTGGGACATTGAAAAGAATGTTGATGGTTCTTTTTCTGTTCACTTTGCAAAATTTCTTGAAACTTCAACAAGGGGAAGGTTGCATCACGATTCAAAATGGAAACTGGTTAATAGACTATTGGAGAAAGGGCGGGTGCGCATAACACCTGTTGAGTTGGCAAGGCTTCTTCAAGAAGATGTTAAGAATCAGATAGAGAAAAGTGCTAAGCAGGAACTTGGGAATGTTCCAGAACAAATTCAAAAGGATATTGATGAACTAAGAAGAGAATTCTTGAGAAGAAAACCTCAGTTTGAGGAAGTTATCCAAGTAATAAAAGCCCAAGAGTCTGAATATCCTCCTTGCATAAAAGATATGATGAAAAGAACTTCACAAGGACAGCACTTATCTCATGTTGAAAGATTTACTTTAGTGACTTATTTGTTGCGACAAGGGATAAGCGTAGACACGATCGTAAGCTTGTTTTCGAATGTTCCTGACTTCAAGGAAGATAAGACGCGATATCAAGTTCAACATCTTTCTGGAGTTAGAATGGGAAAAGAACCGTATATGCCCTATAACTGTGCTTCACTTCAAACCCATGGAGTCTGTGCAATAACAGACGATCCAATATGTGGAACGATTCGGAATCCGCTATCATATCATCTTAGAAAAAAAGGATTACGAAAAGTTTGGAAAAAGTGAAGAGATTGTATATCTTGGGTTAACAAATCCTAACAAGTCATGAAAACTCGGTTGATTTCCACTTTCTCATTTAAAACTTATTAACTGATTTCACCTGCTTATGGAATAGGCGGCTTTCATGTCCTCTGAGTTGTTTGGAGCTTCAAAAAGCGTCTCAGACATTGGTGTAATTCTACCTACCTACCGAGAGTCGGAAAACATTGCAAAACTTATCGAGGATATTGAAAATCTCCAGCTGAATTCTCTAATTCTAGTTATTGACGATTCTAGCCCTGACAGTACGGCTGATATAGTAAAGAATCTGCAGAAGAAGTACGATAACCTTCTTCTTTATGTTAGGCCAAAAAAAGCAGGGTTAGGAACAGCTATCACTGACGCCTTCAAAATCTTTTTAGCATTAAAAGTGCCTCCGAAATTGATAGTGACAATGGACGCTGACTATTCACATAACCCAAAAGCTATACCTAAACTGTTATCTAGCATGCAAAGGGGATACGACATAGTTATAGGAAGCAGATATAGCAAAGGCGGCAAAATAACTGGGTGGTCATTTACAAGAAAAATGATTAGTAGAGCAGCGAATACTATAGCCAGATTTCTTATCGGGTTTCCGCTCCAAGATTATACAAGTGGTTTTCGTTGCTATTCTATAAATTTTTTAAAAATGGCTGTCAGCAGTTTAAACAGCCAAACCTACGAAATTCAAATCGAGACTATCCGGAAAGCTTTCTTAGGAGATTTCAGGGTTAAAGAAGTTCCAATATCATTTGTCAACAGGAAATTTGGGAAATCAAAACTCACTTTTATAGAAATTCTAGGTTACTTGTCATACATTTTTAAAACAGCAACATATGGAATAGCATAAGGAATGGTAAATTGACTTTTTAATTGTTGGATTTCATTGGCGATAGTGTGTTTTTTATCTATGCGTTGGATTTTTTCCTACGGAAATTTGCGGAAGTTAAAATAACAAAACTGCGCATATGCTTCTGAATACATTAAAAGTAATATCTCATGATGTCGAGGAAAATGCCGATGAGGCGGCTTTGCACGCATATCTCAGTTCTTTCTGGTGCTATCACTTTACTCATAATAAGTGTGGTTATTGCAGTTGTAAGTCTTTATCCAATAGTCACTAGTGGCACCGAAATCAACCAAATTATCGATGATTCTTTTACACTAACGCCGTTGGAAATGAGGCGACATGGTTTAGGCTCTTTTCGTGGTGATGAGAACCTTTCATTATCAATTCTTAATCCGGGGAACTCGCCCATCAACTTTTCATTAGTGACTTATAGTGGTCCTCTCTTTTCTACCGTGTCGTCAGAAGACATTGAGTATTCTTTTTCCGCCTGCTCTGAATATCATGAAGCGATCTTCTTAACTGACTCAGATGTTGCCAGCGAGCTTGACTTCCAAGTTTCCGTTCAGAAGCGTGTAGTTATTTTTCCCTTTTCATGGCTTTCCGCTCCCGCCCAGATCTTGTTTTTATTAGGTTTGGGTTCAATCATTGTTTTGCTATTCAAGCCCGCGCTTCACAAAACTACACTATTTGAGCAAGACAGCAAATCGAGGTTCCTAAGCCGGAAAGGACGTCGCGTTTTCTTGATTTTAACCATCCTGTCTTTATCTTTTTGGTTTTTTCTTTTAGTTTTGAACACTAACTCCCTTGCATCTTTCGAAAATTGGTATACCGACCATGCTAGGCACTCGTATTCTTCAACCTTATTCACAAAAGTTGGCTTTTCCATTTTTGGCACTCCTTTAGGAAAACTATCCAGCAGCGATATTTCCTATTACAAGTTTGTAACTTGGCCCCAGATGGCGTATATTTATCCTTTGGGAAGTATCTTTTTGTTTCTTCCATTCGGGCTTCTGCTTCAGAGCGGGGTCAATCAAATTTTCGTCTTCAAGATGGAGATAGCTTTGTTCTTATTGTTTGCTCACGTTTGCTTGTATTATTTTCTTGAGCGCTTTTGGAAGAAGAAAATGTTTCCATTTTTGAAGTTGGTAGTTGTATACGCCATGTACATACCTCTGATCGTTTATACAGCCAATGGAATGTATGATGCAGTTCCATTTCTGTTTTCTTTGATAGCTCTAGACATGTATCTAACTGAGCGAAACGACCTTTTTCTTTTGTTCATCTCGGTCTCTGTACTTTTCAAGTACCAAGCAGTTCTATTCCTGATGCCGCTAATTATGATGGGTCTGCTGAAGCTTCTGAAGCGACACCCAATCTTCGTTATAATCAAAAACAAAGCGGTAATTGCTGCTGCTGTTCTAGCAGGTGTCGCTGGCATAACTGCTATTGCTAGCGCACCTTATTTGATGAATACAAAACCAGAGTTTGTTATGAATGGGATTAATGCTTTCAATTCTCACGCGCAGATAAGTTGGGAGATGCAGTCATTTGCAGTTCTACTAACTCTTGCTGTAACTTTGCTTTTTGCTGTTTACATGCGCAATAGAAACCCTTTGCTTTCTCTTTCTGCCATTTTTCTTCTTCTACCTCTTTTTACGATGCCTTTTTTTCAAATTTGGTACTTGCCTTTCTTCTTTGGATACGCATTGCTCCCTCAGCAAAAAAGAGAAATGGAAATCACTATAGTTTGGCTTATCTTCATTATGGCAGTCCTTGGGTTTGGTGGGATTTCCTTTAATCCCTTACAGGTTATCGATGGTTGGACAAGAGTTTTAGGGATCTAATACTTTCAGCAGTTTCCAATATCAAATGGTTAATGGTTAAATTCGAGAACGTGACATCATCTAATCGATAAGCAGGGGCAGTAGCAAGGTGACTATGTCTTCCCGGGATTTCGTTTATGAAAGCTTTGCTGATTTCTACAGGTCCCCCTCCACGGTTATTCCCTCTCCTTCTTCACTTGGTCAGAGAGAACTTGGTTTTCTACTCTTTAGAAAACAAATAATGTTGCGACATAAGTTTTTTGCAAACATCAGCGATTTAAAGTCGTTTATGAGCGAAACGGTCCCTTCAGACGCTTACCATTCTTGTGCCTACTATGTAAATCCCACGCTCGATATGGATAAGAAAGGCTGGCTTGGAGCTGACCTTGTTTTCGACATTGACGCTGATCACATTCCTACATCATGCGATAAAAGTCATGACGAATGGACCTGCACCAACAACAAGTGTGATTCCAAGGGAAAAGGGGCTACTCCTGAAACTTGTCCATCCTGCGGCGGACGAAAGTTCGAAACTAAGACTTGGCCCTGTGATCTCTGTTTGGAATCCGCGAAAGACGAAACCGCTAAGCTAATCGACATATTAGAGAAAGACTTTGGCTTTTCAACTAAGGAGATGAACGTGTTTTTCTCTGGTCACCGTGGCTATCACGTCCACATTGAGAATAAAGCTGCAAAAATATTAGATACAGTCTCCCGTAAGGAAATTGTTGATTATATTCTTGGATTGGGTTTAACAATATCAGGTGCCAAAACCAAAGGTAAGGCTGGCTGGAAGAGTGTTTCTAATGAATTCCGTTTGCACGATTTTGGTTGGAACAACCGTATTAAGCGCGGTCTTAGAAAGTTCATTCTCAACGCTACAAAGGAAGACTTGATAAAAGCTGGATTTAAAGGCAAAGCAGTTGCTGCAATATTGGAGAATAGAGAACTAATTATCAAGCGGTGTGTGGAAGAAGGTCTATGGAAGAGCCTAAAGGGTGTCAAGGCCGGAACTTGGAAAAAAATCGCTGAATACGTAAAGAATCTTGAGTCTTCAAATATCGATACAGTTGTTACCACTGACACGCACCGTTTGATCAGAATGAATGGGACCCTACATGGTAAAACAGGCTTGAAAAAAGTGCAGTTTCCTATAGAAAGACTTGATGACTTCGATCCGTTTACGGAGGCAGTAGCTTTTAAGGGTGGTGAAGTTAAGATGTCTGTCTCTGATGTACCAAAATTTCGATTGGGTGAAAACGAGTTTGGCCCCTACAAGCAGACGGAGGTTGATCTGCCAACAGCTGCTGCTGTGTTGCTCATTTGCAAGGGTAGAGGGAAGTTGGTGAATTAGATATGTATGATGAGCTTTATGCTGCGTGGAGATTCGAACTTGAAAACACCGAGCTAGGTGCTTTACCATCCGACTTCTATGGTCAAGCTGCGGCTTTTCTAAAAGCCATTGGCGAGGAAATTAGAATGCTTGATAAGAAAACTGTAAAATCAACGCTTCTTGAGCGTGAGTTGGAGCGAGCAGAGTGTATGCTTCAAGAGTTGATTTGGACTCGATACAAAAAAATTGTATCGTTTGTCAGTGAAAACCAAAACCTTCCTTCAAGCTTACTAGCGGATGAAGAAGAATCATTGGGGGAAAGGTTTGTCTCTTTTGCAGAATCATATCAGAAGTTCACAGGCAAATTATTAAAAGGTCATATTCTCCCTCAGATTTCAAAAAAATCTGCAGTGCGAGTTCGGAAAAGAACTGTCCTACGTTTTATTAAAGCTGTTCCAGCGGTGATCGGCGTTGACATGAAAACCTACGGGCCTTTCATGGCTGAAGACGTTGCCTCTTTGCCAATGAAAAATGCCAAAATCTTAGTCAAGCAGGGTTTAGCTGAAAGAGTTGAACTTTGATACATCATCAATTAGTTATGTTATATTGGCTTAAACAGAAGTGAAGTAGTTCCAAGTCTCTGCCTTCCACTTCGATTTCAACCATCACAACCATTCTTGAGATGTTGATGCGATGCCTGACTGTTGCGCCTAATGCTAAACTTAAGAAGCTGTTGGATTCTTTTGAAAGACTCTGGTTCTCGGTTCCTCACAGTAGATTCAAGCGGAAAATATTGAGTTGAGTTTGCTGTTGCAAAATCTGGTGGGAGCATCAGAGAACTTCAGAAACAGCGGAAAAAGTATAAGAATGTGTGTGTTTTCTCTATTGCAAAGCCAGATCGTGATCAAGGTGAATGTTCCTAAACAAATTCGGACTTACTGTCCAAAATGCAAAGCTCATCAAACTCACACTGTTGGCGTTTACAAGGCAGGAAAACGAAGAGCCTTGGCTAAAGGAGAACGCCATCACAAGCGAGAGAAGAAAGGTTATGGTGGACAGAAATATCCACTTCAACGTGAATTCGCAAAAACCACCAAGAAACAAACCTTGCGTCTTAAATGCAAAGTATGCGGCTACATGCGTCATAAAGACGGCATACGTCTGCGAAAACTAGCTTTAATGTAGGAGATCTGATAAATGACAGAATGGCATAAACTTATTCCAAAACCTAGAAGCAAGTTCCTTCGCGTTAAATGCTTGAAATGCGGAAACGAGCAGCTACTCTTCAGTAATGCAGTGAATAGAGTCATCTGCAACGTTTGTGACGAAACACTAGCGGAACCCACAGGCGGAAGAGCCAAAATCAAAGGTGAAATCCTAACAGCTTTCGAATAGGACGAACGGAGAAATGGCCGAAAGAAAACCCCAATGGCCTGAAGTCGGAGATTTGGTGATAGCAACTATAGATAAAGTTACTACATATGGTGCCTACGCGAAACTCGACGAATACGAGAAACAAGGATTATTGCATGTCTCTGAAATCAGCAGCAGTTGGATACGAAATATCCGTGATTTCGTACGCGAAGGACAGAAAGCAGTCCTGAAAGTTATTCGCGTAGACCTGGAGAAAGGTCACATAGATCTATCTCTAAGACGCGTTACCAAGAGAGCGCGGATTGAAAAAATTAGACAATGGAAGCAGGACCGAAAAGCTGAAGCCTTACTTCGCGGTGTTGCAGAAAAAGCCGGGCTATCTCCTGAAGCAGTCTATGAAAACGCAGGTGCTCTTCTCGAAGAAAAGTATGGCTTATACGAAGGCTTCGAAAAGTTAGCTAAGGAAGGGTCCAACATCTTAACAACAGAGGGTGTTCCTAAAAACCTTGCGAAAGCTTTCGCTGAAGTTGCAGAAGAACGAATCCGCTTGAAAATGGTTAAAATCAAAGGCACACTTGAAATCCGCTGCATGAAACCTCACGGAGTCAAAATTATTCAAGATGCATTTCTTAATGCTAAAAAAGCAGAGGGTCCAAATGATGCAGATGTGCGTTTCTACGTCATCGCTGCGCCAAAATACAGCGTGGAAGTATCTGCAGAGAACTATAAGCGGGCAGAGGAAATTCTGCAGAAAGTCTCCCAAAGTGTCGTGTCCAATGTTATTAAGGCTGGTGGTCAAGGTACCTTCAGAAGGGAGAAATAGTGGGTTGGCTTTTAAGGAAATGTGAACAATGTGGCAAATATACATTGAAAACAGATGTTTGCCCCTACTGCGCTGAAAAAGTGAGAATACCTCATCCAGCTAAATTCTCCCCCGACGATAAATATCTTAAATACAGGATGGCTATGAAAAAGGAGCCTGCCTCAAATTGAAAGAAACCTACATAAAAGAACTTAAAGGCGTCGAACCAAGAAATCCAATCCTAATTGAAGGCCTTCCAGGCTTGGGCCTTGTCGGAAAAATCGCCATTCGCTATTTAATTAAGAAATTGAAAGCCAAAAAGTTCGCGCATCTTTACTCTCCGCATTTTCCATATTTCGTGTTAGTTAACAAGAAAGGCAATGTTCGTCTATTGCGAGGAACATTCTACTTGTGGGAAAATAAGAACGGAAAAAACGATTTAGTACTATTCACGGGCGACAGTCAATCGCAAACCATTGAAGGCCAATACGAAATTGCCGATCGTATGCTTGATTTTTCACAGAAATATAACATAAAAACAATCGTAACAATCGGCGGATACCGAATGGAAACAAAGG
>WOR8_10006291_pt1 | contig 11415 bp, 7 predicted proteins | sample DeeMarSeWOR38_10_FD_19890 | JGI IMG/M metagenome (IMG submission 19890)
GCCCGTCATAGTTTCCACCTCATCATCAACATAATTAACGAAACTGGTCCGGAAAACAGAAATATCCGAGGAAATTTTTTTGTCGCGAAGCGTGAACATATCGGGGGTATAATATGAAGCGCTCGCATCGAGCACGCTCTCGTCGCCGCGCTTGCCGGAAAACATGTCCAGGGAGACATTTTTGCCGGACGCGAATCTATGTTTAATTCGCAGCATGCCGAGCAGATCATTCCTTCCCGAAGTTGTTGTCCCTGCGCCAATTTCATAATGTCTGCTAAGGTTTTCCCTTACATCCACAAGAACGACGGCATCGTTATTCTCGTCTACAAACATCTCCCACCGCGACTCTGACGGAGAAAAAGTCTCCAATCTCTTGCTTGTTTCAAGAAGGGAGTTCTCGAGCTCGTCTTCATTGAATGCTTTCCCGGGAGAAAGCTCCCCCCTGCCGTAATACTCTATCCAAGACCCCAGCCTGCCGTTTCTCACCCTGTCGGACACCATGACCTCTTTGATACTGATCTCGTTAACGTTTACGCCTATTGTGCCGTTGTATCTCCTGATATCTCCACTGCCTACCCTGGCCCTGTAACCCTTTGACCTGTAATAGCTCATCGCCGCCCTGGCAACCGCCAGATCATTTCCGTTCACAAGTTTCAGCGCCGCATAGAGTCCGGCCGGATCGATTCCCTCGGCCGTCACGCCTTTTATCACCATATCATCAAAAAAGTACATGCCTTCAAATTCTTTCTTTTCCTCAGGCTCAATTTTCTCATCCGCTGTTCCGAGAGCCATGTTAGCGAGGTCTAGATGTTTTTCATATTTTTCGTCCCCCGCGGCCATCTTCTCATAGATTTGTACCGCCCCCTCGTATCTTCCCATCAGAATCATCTGTTTGCCCATCTGCCCCAGAGACGTTTCATCGTCGCTGAGTTTGCTGGCCTCTAGAAAAGCTCTTTCCGCTTGAGCCCCGAGGTTTTCTATAAGGAGGCCGAACGACGAATTATAATCCGGACGCTCATGAACTACGCTCGCGACCGAGTGACCGATATCGGTGAGCGTTTCAACGTCTTCTTCCTCAACGGCAGCATCAAGGGCTTTTTGCGCTATGAGTGGATAATAAGTGAAGAGCAATTCCTGATGTGACGCCATTGCCATGGAAACTTCCGCGTCTCCGACGGGAAGTCCTCTGACAGCACGATCCTCTACGGGAACCTGCGACATGAGATAGAGGCTTCGGTTCCTCGAATCGTGCTCTTCGACGAGAGAATTTCCGAGAGATATGAGTGAGGCAGCATCACCCGCCTTCTTCAAACCCGTTATCGCTTTTTTTGCCAAGCTCCCGGCTTTTGACTTATATTCAAGAAGGTCTTTCTCTTCAACTTCCGGTCTTTCATACATAACAACATCCTCAGCTATCTCTTTTATCACATGGTCAACAAGAGAAATCGGATTCATGATGAAGCTTACGACTTTTAACAGCGATTCTACCGCTTCTTTTTTCTTTTCAAGCGGAATTGACATGATCTCGTTATTGAGAAGGACTTCGAAGCTGATCAGGTCATAGGATAATGCTTCAAGCGCCCGGCAGTTTCCGGTTTCCTTGGCACGTTTTATCTCATGTTTGTATATCTTGAGCGCGCTGTTATATTCGCCCAGCAGGATGTGAAAACCTGCTTCAAGAAGACGCACTCTGGGGTCGGAACCATTAAGAACCTTTGCATCTTCAAAAAGCAATCTTGCTTCTTCAACGTTCTTTTTCTTTTCGGTTCGGGCAAGAATGAGTGCCTGACGAGCAATATAGTAAGCTTTATCCGGGTCTGAATCGTCCATCTTCTGGATGGATGAATCAAGAACTTCGAGATTCCTCCTTTTTGATCGAATTTTCTCCGCCTCAAAATCGGCTATAAGCTCGTCAACCATCGGTGGATCGCAATTTTCAGTTGTCGCCGCGTCCTCAAGCTTCCTGAACAGGTTTTTCTTGATAACTTCCATGTTCTTTGCGTGCGCTTGTTTGATCTTGGCAACGATCATCGGGGGATCTTTATTTTTAAAGGGGATCTCAAAAGCAAAAAGAGGAATTCCAGGAACATTCTCCGCGGTCAGCCAAGGCTCTCTCTGGTCAACAACTTCAGGTTTTTCTTCTTTTTTCGGCTTTAAGTTTTTGATCCATTCGGGCTTACTGATCGAAGTCAGTTTGCTTAATATATTTACACTCGAACCTTCACCGGGCATGGGAAAGGCCTCCTCTTTTATTTATCGCCATATTTCCCGTAAAATTGCAGAAAATTTCCTGACTTTAGCTATTCACAGGCCATAGTAAAAATTGCGAAAAATTGAGGGGGAATTGACGCGGGCTCAGGAGCAAACTTCTTCAATAATCTGATATCCTAATTTGTTCCCATTTCCTTCAGGATCTTGGCCATGGCAACAACAACGTCCCGTGACTTGGGATCCATCATGTCCTCGTAAGTAAAAATCTTTCTCCCCTTATCCAAGTCTGATGAAATTCCCTTGGAGCGGTAAAGATCAAGCGATGCCTTGACGCTATTGCTCAGCTGCCTGCCCATCAGAATCTTTATCCTTGAAACATCGTTCGTGTTGTAGCAAAGCGAATAAGTTAAAAGTTCATATTGCGAAGCCGCGCTCTCGTCAAAATTAACGCTGGCCTCGGCCGGCGTGCCGATGGGGACAAGGGCCTTATCCTTAAAATCCTTTTCGTAGATAGCAAAAGTGGTGCCAAGGTCATCCATGGCCCTGTCGACCATGAGTACCGTATCTGCCGGCGTATATATGAGATAGCGTTTCCAGTAATTTCCGTTGAAGAGGGCATAAGCCCAGCCCATCCTGTTATAAGCGCGCGCAAAATACAGAAGGCCATATTGAGATTGCTGGATCTCCACACCTCGCTCAAGCTTTGCGTTGGAGATCTGAGTCAAAACTTCATTGGCCCATTTTTCCACATCTTCATAGAGCTTAAGCTGATCGTGGAGCTTAACGACAGAACCTTCGATCTTTCTGTGTGTAACAATACCCTTTCTGTAAGCTGCGGCGATTGCGTAAGAAAGAGCATAGTTTACGGCATCGTCGCTGGCTCCATTTGAATTGACTATCCCCTGAACACGGGCAAGTATGACATTATACGCGTAAAGCGCGTCATCATAGCTCTTGAGGCTTTCCCTTGACAGCCCCTTGACAAAAAGACCGTTGAGCTCCCGCGAAACAGAAGTGGCATTCTTTATTGAAAGAATGTCAACTTCAGATGAGGAAACCCCGCAAGCGGACAACAGGAATAAGATGGTTAATATTGACCCAAAAAACTTTCTCAAATTACCCTCCCGGTAAAACAGGGATTATTCTATCATAAATCCCGATTCCGAACAATCTTTTTCCTTGCTATGAACTGCCGATTTTGGTATAATTTTCAGGTTATTCTGTCAAAAATACGGAGGTTTCATATGCGCTGGAAAGGTGTAGTTGAAGAATATCGCGAATATCTGCCCGTAAGCGAAAAAACTCCGGTCGTTACCTTCTACGAGGGGAATACCCCTCTCATTGAATCCGTGCACCTGAGCAAGCTCAGCGGATGCAAGGTTCATCTTAAATACGAAGGGGCGAACCCTACCGGTTCCTTCAAGGACCGGGGGATGTGCTTGGCCATAAGCAAGGCTCTCGAGAACAAATGCAAAGCAGTTATCTGCGCTTCTACCGGAAACACTTCCGCATCAGCCGCCGCATTTGCGGCAAGAGCGGGACTCGACTGCGTTGTTATCATCCCGGAAGGGAAAATTGCTCTCGGAAAGTTGTCCCAGGCCATGATGCACGGAGCAAAGATTTTCGCCGTCGACGGCAACTTCGATCAGGCTCTGACCCTGGTAAGAGAAATGGGAGAAAAATATCCGGTTGAGATCGTCAATTCGATCAATCCCTACAGGATCGAAGGGCAAAAAACCGGTGCTTTCGAAGTCAGCAATCAGTTAGGCGCGGCTCCGGATTATCTGGCAATCCCGGTCGGAAATGCCGGAAACATCACTGCCTACTGGAAGGGATTCAAGGAATACAAGGGCGCCGGAAAGATATCAAAACTTCCGAAGATGGTCGGATTCCAGGCCGAAGGCGCCGCCCCCATCGTTCTCGGACATCCGGTCGAAAAACCTGAAACTGTCGCCACCGCCATAAGGATCGGAAATCCGGCAAGCTGGAAGCCCGCCGTTGCCGCTGCGCAGGAATCGGGCGGATCCATAAGCATCGTAACCGACAAGGAAATTCTTGACGCCTACAAGCTTGTGGCAAGTAAAGAAGGCGTATTCTGCGAACCGGCTTCTGCCGCGTCCGTCGCAGGAATGCTCAAACTCGCCAAAAAGGGAACAATTCCAAAGGGTTCTACTGTCGTATGCATTCTGACGGGTCACGGACTAAAGGACCCCGACAATGCAGTAAAAACGGGGGCAAAACCCGCGAGCGTTCCTTGCAAACTTGAAAAAATCGTGAAGAAGCTAGGGTACTGATCTCTGCCATGAACCCTCTCGACATAATCATCGTATCAAACAGTCCGGGGGAGCTTTCTGCCTTTGTTCAGCCAACCGTGGAAGAGCTTTCCAGAAGATTTAATAATGCGAGGATAATCCTCACTTTCACCCCCTGTCAGTACGCCACCGGTAGGGAACTTGAGGAGGCCAGGAAATTTCCTGGTGTTTCGGAAATAATAATACCCCAGGAATACAAGAAATGGCTGTTAAAGAACAGGCCTCCGCAGGGAATAAAATTCAGAGATAAGGGAATAGTCATTTTCATGGGCGGAGATCTGATGCACGCCGCGCTAATTTCAAAGAAACTGAAGTATCCCGCGATAGCCTACACACAAAAACATGCCCAGTGGCAGAAAGACTTCGTGAAGTTCCTCGTGCCCGACGAGGCTTCCTTTAACACGCTCCTAAAAAAAGGCATACACGCGGAAAAAATCAGAGTGACCGGAGATCTAATGGTGGATTCCGTCCCCAGAGCAATCGACAGCAAATACATGACGGAAAAATGGAAGATCAACCCTGCCAACCCTGTTGTCTCCTTTCTTCCCGGAAGCCGCATCTTCGCAATAAAACACATGCTTCCGATGTTCCTTAACGCGGCAAACATGATGAAAAAGGTAATGCCGCAACTTCAATTCCTTTTCGTGACCTCCCCTTATACTTCCGATGACGAAATAAGAGATCTGTTGAAGGACGAAGGAATAATCTACTCGCAGGGAGAACACAGATTTATTCAGTCCAAGAAAGGACTGAGGGCGCAGATCATCAAGAACGAAAGGTTCGAGGCGATAGCGTTATCTGATCTTGTTGTTACAATTCCGGGAACAAACACGGCCCAGATAGCCGCGATGGGAAAACCCATGCTTGTTGTGTTCCCTGTGGACAAGGCCCATACGATTCCGTTCGAAGGTGTCATAGACCTGATCTGCAGGATACCTATAATCGGCATGATAATTAAAAAGATCCTTGTCTACATAATAAACGCCAGGACAAAATTCTATGCCCTGCCCAACTTGAAGGCAGGCAAAGAAGTTGCTCCGGAACTCAGGGGAAAGGTAACGGCAAAGATGGTGGCGGCAAACGCTGTCAAGTGCCTTAACGACCCGGCATTTCTTTCGCAAATCTCCGAGGACCTCGTAAAAACAATGGGCAAACGGGGGGCGGCCGGGGAAATCGCGGACGAAGTCGCGCGGATAGCGGAGAGAAACACATGAAATTTTACGTAAGGTTCCTTAAGTACATCACCAAATCCTGGCTTCAGCTGGCAGGGGTAGTGATATGCCTGGTGGCCGTTTCCTTCAGCAATGTCGCGATCATCCCAATCGTAAGCCGTCTGTCCGAGGCCATAGCAGCAAAGGAAATTAGGATGATAAACATCATCACACTGCTAACCCTGTGCCTCTACTTCATCAAGGGCGTATTTATGTATGGACAGGTTTACCTGTCAGCTCTCGTCTCACAACAATTCACGAGGGATCTAAGGGTAGAATTATTCAAGAAGATACAGGATCTTTCGCTTGATTTCTTCGCAAAATGGAGAACAGGAGAGATTATCTCAAGATCGGGAAGCGACATAAATACAATGCAGCGGGCAACGGTTGCCAGCGCCACGGAACTTTTGCCGAACATACTAACCCTTTTCGGAGTAATAGGCTATTTATTCTATTTAAACTGGAAGCTAACCCTGCTTTCTATGGTAGTTCTGCCGTTGCTTTTCTTTACAATGGGAAAATTCGGGGCAGAAATGAGAAGAATTCACTCGGCAGCACAACAGAAACTGGCAGACATAGCGTCGCTGCTTCAGGAAAACATAGCGGGGATCAGGGTCGTAAAGTCTTTCGCTATGGAGCATCACGAAGTAAAGAAATATTCCAAGGAAACGGAACGAAGTTTCTGGATATCGCTTAGGAGCGCCGCCTTACACGCGACGCAGACACCGCTTTTGACATTCATACAATCACTGGCAATTGTCGGGATCGTGTGGTACGGAAGCTATGAGGTTGTTTCTGGAAACCTGTCTCCCAACAATCTGATCGCATTCTTCGCCGGCGTAGCGCTTTTAGCGGAACCTTTATCCAAGCTGAGCCAGCTGAATTTAATTGTACAGAGAACAATCGCTTCAGCAGAAAGGGTTTTCGAAATTATTGACCTTCAGCCGACAGTAAAGGAAGCTCCCGATGCCGTAAAGCTGGAGAAATTAAAAGGCCTGGTCGAATTCAAAAATGTCGTCTTTAAATACGACTCGGGGAAAGACATGGTGCTAAAAAACATCAATGTAAAAGTGGATCCAGGGGAAATCATCGCGCTCGTAGGACCGAGCGGCGCCGGAAAGACAACATTTGTCAACCTGATCGCTAGGTTCTACGACCCCAATGAAGGAGCGATTCTGGTAGACGGAGTTGATCTAAAAAACGCCCATCTCTTCACGCTAAGAAGCCAGATGGGTATCGTCCCGCAGGAAATGTTCCTATTCAGCGGGACCATTCGCGACAACATCGCTTACGGCAAGACGCGCGCTACGGAAGACGACATCCTTTCATCGGCAAAAATGGCCAACGCGCATGAATTCATAATGGAATTTCCCGACGGCTATGACACATTCGTGGGCGAACGCGGCGTCAAGCTTTCCGGCGGCCAGCGACAGAGAATAGCTATTGCCAGGGCTCTGCTGCGCGACCCGAGAATACTCATCCTGGATGAAGCCACGTCATCCCTGGACACGGAATCGGAACGCCTTGTTCAGGACGCGCTCGAAAAACTCATGAATGGACGCACAACTTTCGTAATCGCGCACAGGCTCTCAACCGTTCTGATTGCCGATCGCATCCTGGTGCTTAAGAACGGGGAAATCGTTGAGAGCGGCTGTCATAAGGAACTCATCAATAAAGACGGGCTTTACAAGAAACTTTATGAAATGCAGTTCAGAGGAGAAGAAGGTTTTTAAATGGATACCATAGCCTTTATCATAAGACGCTACTTGAACATCACAGAGACTTTCATTTACGAACCTCTTCGAAACATGAAAGACCACAAGGTCATCGTGATAACCGAATCGGCAAAAAACTTGAACATTTTCCCTCATTCAAATATTTGTTCTCTTTCGGATTCCGTCGAAAGAGGCCCCGTTTTCTACAGAAACGCTCTTCTTCAAAACCACATCAGGCTCATCCACGCCCACTTTGCCTGGGAAGGAATCAGAATGACAGGCCTCAAGAAAAAACTCAACCTGCCTCTTATAACCGGAATATACGGGAAAGACGTGTACGAACACACGAAAGATCCTTTCTACAGATGGAGATTGAGAAGGCTTTTCAAGCACGGAGACCTCTTTCTGACTTTCTCGGAAAAAATGAGAGAGCGAATAATCCGCCTCGGTTGCCCCGCGAACAAAGCCGTTACCCATCACGGCGGGGCGGACTTTAGGAAATTCACTTTTTCACAGAGAAGCATTTCCCCCGGGCAAAGGATCAATCTCTTAATGGTCGGCAGGTTCGTCGAGAAGAAGGGCTTCGAATACGGGATAAGGGCTTTTTCCGAGATTGAGAAGATTCATCCCGCAGCCCACCTCAACATCATCGGAAGCGGCGCCATGCAGGAAGACATCGAAAGATTGATCTTTAATCTTGGCCTGGGTAAAAAGATATCCCTTCTGGGGAGCAAGAATCACGACGATTACATCAAGGAGCTATCCAACTCTCACTTGCTAATTGCCCCGTCCGTCGCCGCAAAATCGGGGGATGAGGAAGGCGGAATCAATACGGTTGTCATCGAGGCTTTTGCCACCGGATTGCCGGTGGTCGCAACAATCCACGCGGGAAGCGAACTTGTATTCGACAACAAAACCGGATTCCTTGCCGAAGAAGCAAACGTAAAGGACCTGGCAGACAAAATCGACAGGGTTCTATCCTCTCCGGAACTCCTGCCGAAACTCGGGCAAAACGCGAGGAAACTGGTTGAAAGCGATTTCGACATGCTCAAACAAACAGGCAGGCTCGAAGCAATCTACAAGGAGCTAATCAAAAGCTATGCAAAAAAACATTAAGTCTTCTTTTAAAAACAAGGAGGTTCTCATTACCGGCGGGCTTGGTTTTATAGGAAGCACGCTCGCGCACCGGCTGGTAAACCTCGGGGCAAAGGTAACAATTATCGATTCGCTCATTCCGCAATATGGCGGCAACAAATTCAACATCAACGGAATCGAAAACAAAGTGAGCTTAAACATCGCAGACGTTCGCGATGAACACAGCATGAATCATCTGGTGCAGGGGAAAGATTTCCTCTTCAACCTGGCCGGAACACTAAGCCATGTTGATAGCATGACAGATCCATTCACTGATTTGGAGATCAACTGCAAAGCCCAGCTCTCTATTCTTGAATCCTGCAGAAAGAACAATCCGAAGCTCAAGATAGTCTTTTCCGGGACCCGTGGACAATACGGGAAGGCGGATTATCTCCCTGTTGACGAAAAACACCCCATGCATCCCACGGATGTCAACGGCATAAATAACATGGCCGGAGAGTGGTATCACATTCTCTACAACAACGTTCACGGCATTAGGGCCACATCTCTGCGACTCACGAACACTTACGGACCCAGGCATCAAATGAAACATCACAAGCAGGGAATAATCAACTGGTTTGTGAGGCAGTCCATCGAGGGCAAGGAGATCAGTATTTTCGGCGACGGAAAACAGATGAGAGACTGCAATTACGTCGACGACGTGGTAGAGGCACTGCTTCTGGCCGCAGAAAGCGACAAGACGAACGGAAAGATATACAACCTTGGAGGAACTCCTGCCGGTCTGGAAGAAATCGTCAAGATAATTTTGAAAGCAAACGGCGGCGGAAGTTACAAGTTAATCCCCTTCCCTGAAGCAAGCAAGAAGATCGAGATCGGCGACTACGTTGCAGATTACTCAAAGATCAAAGATGAGCTGGGATGGACTCCAAGGGTTTCGCTGGAAGAAGGCTTGAAGAAAACCGTTGAATTCTACAAAACAAACAAGCGACACTACTGGCAAGGATAACGAAAATGATTCCCATATTTGACGCAAAAAGACAATACCAGGCAATAAAAAGAGAGATCGACGAGGCAATAAAGAGGACCATCGACAGCGGATGGTTTATTCTCGGCGAAAACCTGAGGAACTTTGAAAAAGCATTCGCCGATTATCTTGGGGCGAAGTTCGCCGTGGGAGTAGGGTCAGGAACGGAAGCGCTCCATCTTGCTCTTGTCGCCGCAGGCGTGAAGGCCGGCGACGAAGTAATTACGGTTGCGAACACGGCGGTCCCGACAATATCTGCCATTTCATTCGCCAACGCAAAGCCGGTTTTTGTTGAAATCGACCCTGACTTCTACACAATGGACCCGCAACACATTGAATCCAAGATAACGGAAAAAACAAAGGCGATAATCCCCGTGCATCTTTACGGGCAATCGGCCGACATGGATCCCATTCTGGCCGTCGCCAAAAAGCACGGACTCAAGGTCATAGAAGACGCCTGTCAGGCGCACGGAACCGAATACAAAGGAAAGAAAGCCGGCGCCTTGGGAGATTTTGGCTGCTTCAGCTTTTATCCCAGCAAGAACCTGGGTGGGTACGGCGACGGCGGGATATGCGTGACCAACAACGCGGACTACGCCGAAAAGATCCTCCTTCTCAGGAACTACGGGCAAAAAGAACGATACCACCACAACATTGAAGGATTCAACAGCAGGCTCGACGAAATCCAGGCGGCAGTGCTGAGCGTAAAGTTAAGGCATCTTGACGCTTGGAACTCAAAAAGAAGAGAACTGGCAAAAACATACGACAAACTTTTAGGCGGGACATCCGTCTCTATACCCGGAAAGGCGGAATATTCCGAACACATCTTTCACCTCTACGTGATCAGAAGCAAGAATCGGGATGATCTTCAGAAACACCTCAAGGATAAAGGCATCAGCACGAATATCCATTATCCTATCCCAGTTCATCTCCAGGAAGCATACAAACACCTGGGCATAAAACGCGGCGATCTCCCCGTGACGGAAAAATGCGCGCAGGAGATCCTTTCTCTGCCGCTTTTCCCGGAGCTCAGGGACAAAGAGATCGAGGCTGTGGCAGAAGCGATAAAATCATTTTCATAGGAGGAAGAAATGGTTGATCTGACAATTTCAATAGTAAGCTGGAACATCAAGGATCTCCTGGATCAATGCCTGAAATCCGTCTACGAAAACACAAAAGGCATAACCTATGAGGTCTTTGTGGCGGATAACGGATCAGCCGACGGAAGCGTTGAGATGATGAGGCAAAAGTACCCGCAGGTTACTCTTATCGCTAACACGGAAAACCTGGGGTTCACCAAGGCTAACAACCAGATAATCAGGCAGGCAAACGGGAGATACGTCATTCTTCTCAATTCCGACACAATCGTGACACCCGGATCGCTGGAAACACTGGTCAGATTCATGGACGAGCACCCTGACGCGGGAGCTGTGGGGCCGAGACTTGAATATCCTGACGGCAGTTTTCAGCTTTCATGCAGGTCCTTCCCTACATTGGAAACAGAATTTTACAGACTGTCTTTCCTCGACCAGCTCTTCGCGAAGAGTCCGCTCTTTGGAAAATACATGATGACCTTTTGGCCGCATGACGATATCAGAGAAGTTGACCAGCCAATGGGAGCCGCCCTGCTTGCGAGGAGGGAGACTGTCGACCAGATAGGTCTGCTGGATGAAAACATCATCTTCTGGTACGACGAGGTTGACTGGTGCAAGCGCATCAAGGACAGGGGATGGAAAATATTCTTCACTCCTGAGGCAAAGATATACCACTACAAGAACAAGGGGTTCGCCCAGTGGAAAGGATTGAGAAAGAACCTCAGGGGCATGCGCATCTGGAGAAGCAGCAGG
>WOR8_10006293_pt1 | contig 11414 bp, 10 predicted proteins | sample DeeMarSeWOR38_10_FD_19890 | JGI IMG/M metagenome (IMG submission 19890)
AACATGGGTGACGCTTGGCTGGTCGCCCGGCGATTTTGCCGTTTCACATGATATCTATCTGGGCGACAATTTAGAGGATGTGGAAAACGGCACCCCCGATACGTTCCGCGGTAACCAGGATCTGACTATGACTTTTTATATTGCCGGTTTTCAGGGGTATCCTTACCCCAACGGCCTTGTTCCCGGTACTACGTATTACTGGCGAATAGACGAAATCAACGAAGCTGATCCTAACAGTCCATGGAAGGGCGATATCTGGAGCTTCACGATTCCGCCCAAGACTGCCTATAATCCCATTCCGGCCGACGGTGCCGAGTTTGTAGATTTGAGTATGGCCTTTGCCTGGACGGCTGGATTCGGCGCCAAGATGCATATTGTATATCTTGGTGATGATTATGACCAGGTGAGCGATGCCGAAGGAGGGGCAACACAGGTCTCTGCAACCTATAGCCCCGAATCTCTTGAGTCAGGGAAGGTTTATTACTGGAGAGTCGATGAGTCCGATGGTGTCGATACGTATAAAGGAGATATCTGGAGCTTTACTACTCCGGGGGCCGTGGGTAATCCTGTGCCGGCAAACGGTGCTGAGGATGTGAAAATGACAGCGACTCTGAGCTGGATACCGTCAGATAACGCTGCTTCGCACGAGGTGTACTTTGGCGAAGATAAAGATGCTGTTCGCAATGCCGATAAGAATTCGCCGGAGTACAAAGGTCCCAAGGCACTGGGTGAAGAGAATTACGATCCTGGAAGACTTTCCTGGTATGCCACTTACTACTGGCGTATAGATGAAGTCGATACTCTCGGTAATACACAGAAAGGGCCAATCTGGAATTTTACGACGGCCGACTTCATTTCGATAGACGACTTCGAGGATTATGATGCCGGAGAGAACCAGATATGGTACGCCTGGCTCGATGGATTAGGCTACGGCACGCCGGAGACTCCACCTTATTCCGCAGGTAACGGCACCGGTTCGGCTGTGGGTGATGAGTCTACACCTTCTTATTGTGAAGAAAAAATCGTTCACGGCGGCCGTAAAGCCATGCCGATGGAGTATGACAACAATAAGCAGGGCTACGCGATGTATTCGGAAGTAGAAATGATATTGAGCGAAACGCGTAACTGGACTGAAGAAGGCGTCAATGAATTGTCGCTGTGGTTCCATGGCAATTCGTCCAATTCCGCCGATCCGTTGTATGTGGCAATAGCAAACAAAACAGGTACGCCTGTGGTGGTCGAAAACGACAATCCGGGTGCGGCCGTGATTGGAGCCTGGACGGAGTGGATTATCCCGCTACAGAGCTTTGCTGATGGCGGTATTGATCTGACCGATGTTGACAAGATTATGGTCGGCCTGGGTACAAGAGGTAACCAGACGACGCCGGGCGGAAAAGGGAAAATGATCTTCGATGACATTCGGCTGTGCCGGTCGGAACAGACTGCTGAATAAAAAGTGTTATTTACTTAAATGTCAATATCAGTACAAATTCGGGGCTTATTCCATTCGGTTGGTATAGGCCCCGATTGTTTATGTACCGGCTTGGTATAGAAGTAACTGCCGAATGAGATTGTAATGGGAATTAAGTGCTGATGCAGATGGACAAAAGACAGGTCTTAGCGGCGCCATTCGGCCTTGCGGACCATTAAGGGAGGCATTTGTTGAGGACTTACTGTCCTGCTGCCCGGATGTACGCAGGTTTTGCAGCTCGGATACCAGCGAATTGAAAACAGCTTCGGCTTCAAAGGTAATAACTGTTTTTTGAATCTTGTAAACATCATCATTAATTTTCCGTAAAATCCAGCTACAGTTACTGCACCCACCCATATCGGCCAATTCCGGCATTAACTTTCTTTTATTACAGCTAAATTATATTGTTTTGCGGATGCTGAATTTGTTGATTTGCTTTGGTTTTTTCACTTACTCACCTGATACGATTCCAGCTTGTTGGCTGGCGGTCAATTTCGAGTATTTCTATGCGATTTATAAGCCAGCTTTTGTCAGGTTGTTTCCGGAGGGACAGTCTGGAATTGACCAGAAAGAATGATTTGTACTGGGCCAGGTAACTGTTTTTATCTAAAATTATCACAGCAAATACGGTTGCAGTTGCTTTCGAGTCCGATATGTCTATCTTTCGGGCCGGTTTTTTGATTTTATCAACTAATGGTTTAGACAGCTCTCTCCTGCAATGTTCCAGTAAATGTTGTTTTGTGCTGTGATACGAGTCGCTGTAATTATCGGCAATGGTCGCTCCAATTGCCCTGTAATCCTCCTGCTGGACGGCATTTATTGCGGCGTTAATTACGGAATTGATTTTCTCGAGGTCGGTTTGGACAAGCATGTCCGCACCGAAAGCAGCGACGACCAAAAAGATCGGTATAAGTAACTGCCACCATCGACGTTTTTCAGGACAAAAGCTCCGGAAGGTCAAAATCCCGAACAAAACAAGAACCGCTGCTCCTATTAGTGTGTAGGGCTGCTCAAAAAAATCGAACATTTAATCAATCCTTTGAGGGGCTCTTAGTTGGCATACAAAGGGGATTTTTCCAATTAATTTCCACGTGGACTGTCGAGTACAGGGTAACGTTGTTGCATATACCTCAGGTCATCGCGTTCATCCGCCGGAGGGCTGAAATTGAATACGCTTTCATCGCCCCATGCGGCGCGCATAGCAATATCAATGGTGCTCTGATTGACCCATTGGTGCATGTCGGCACTTCCATCGGCAAAGCTTAACGTGCTTCTGTTTTTACTGTGCCAGATTGCCACTGGATCAATCCAGCTATTTCCAAAATCTTTGGTTACCACCCAGGAACCCATATTGTATCCCCTTGGATCGATTTCCTCTACAAAGACGAGCGTTTCGAAGGGTTTCTTTATTTCACTGTATAGTATAAGATGCCTGTTGCTCCACTCTTTTTCTTCGCCATTCAGAGCGCCGGAGACAGAGAAGCTGCCAAATGTGTACATTCCTTGCCGCTTTATTCTGTCGTCAGAGGGGCATCGATACACGTCTAAATTCTTGATATAGGGAAAGAGCAAACCCCGTCTTAAACCTTCCTTACATTGCTCGACCGGGTCGGGGTCATTGCCCGATGGACCTAACATCCAGGCATCGCTTGATCGGCCGGGAAAGCCCCCAACCATTTTTGCATCATTATCGTCTTTGTACAGCAACCACCCAAATGTCATGTTCTTTGTATTACTAATGCAGTGGAGCCGCTTGGCCTGGTCTCTGGCTATGTTCAAAGACGGTAGCAGGATTGCCATCAAAACAGCTATAATTGCTATAACGACCAGCAACTCGATTAGGGTAAAAGCTCGGGTTTTCATTACGTCCTTCCTTTCCGGCAAAAAGTACCACAAACAGACTATAATCGAAAATAATTAACAGCGACGTTGATATATTCTTTCTTTCAAAATATTATGATGCGCAGAAACAATATTGTGTTCCATTTTTTTCATTCTTTGGTTTTTAGCTTAATTTACAATATTATACAGGGATAGTAAGGATAAGTCAAGTTCGACGAATTGCTAATTATCGGATTTTTTACTCTGAAACGATCTTTGTGTTATAATCCGAGTTCTTTTTTGACCTCATTGATTTTTTGAATCGCAAAATCCAGGTCTTCTTTGCTGTGTGCTGCGGATATTTGCGTGCGAATCCTCGCTGCTCCTTTGGGTACTACCGGATAAGAGAATCCTATGACGTAAACACCTTTCTCCAGAAGTTTCTCCGCCATTTTCTGTGCTAAAACGGCATCGCCCAGCATAATTGGTACGATAGGGTGCTCTCCGGGAATAACATCCAATCCAAGTTCGCCTATTTGCTGCCGGAAATAGCGAGTGTTCTCGGCGAGCTTATCGCGCAGTTCCGTTGAAGCCGAGAGCATTTCCAGAACCTTGAGGGAGGTCGCGGCGATGGCCGGTGCCAGCGTATTGCTAAACAGGTAGGGGCGCGATCTCTGCCGGAGCAAGTCGATAATTTCTTTTCTTCCAGTGGTGAAGCCGCCGCTTGCCCCGCCAAGAGCTTTGCCGAGCGTACTGGTTATGATATCGATACGCCCCATTACTCCGCAGTGCTCGGGAGTACCGCGTCCGCGATTACCCAGCACGCCGGTCGCGTGCGAGTCGTCCACCATGACCAGAGCATCGTATTTCTCGGCAAGCTCACAGATTCGGTCCAGCTTTGCTATGGTTCCGTCCATTGAGAATACACCGTCGGTTGCAATCATCCGAAATCGTGCCGATTGGGCTTGTTGCAATTGTACTTCCAGGTCCTGCATATCGCAGTTTTGGAACCGCAGACGCTGGGCCTTGCAGAGACGAACGCCGTCGATAATGCTGGCGTGGTTTAGCTGATCGCTGATTATGGCGTCCTCGGCGGAAAGAAGAGTCTCGAAAAGTCCGCCGTTGGCATCAAAACATGAGGAGTAGAGAATCGTGTCTTCGGTGCCGAGAAATTCGGAGATTTTCTTTTCCAATTCCTTGTGCACCTGTTGTGTGCCACAGATAAAGCGGACTGAAGACAGGCCGTATCCCCATTTGGTATAGCTTTCTTGTGCTGCACGGATGACATCGGGATGGTCGGCCAATCCCAGATAATTATTGGCGCACATGTTAAGAACTTTCCGGCCGGTCTGTACTGTAATCATAGCATCTTGCGGACTGGTTATGATGCGTTCAGACTTGTAGAGTCCACTGTCATTGATTTGTTTGAGTTCTTCCGCTATATGAGATTTCATCCTGCCGAGCATAACTTGTTCCTCGCTATTGTGCTTTATTGTGTCCAGTCAAGAATCACCTTTCCTGATTCTCCCGATCTCATAACTTCGAAGGCCTTTAGGTATTCTGTATAGCCGAAACGATGGGTTATCAAAGGTTTCAAATCTACACCGCCCTGAATCAGCATTGTGGCCTTATACCATGTCTCGAACATTTCCCTGCCGTAGATACCTTTTATTGTCAGCCCGTTGAATACGACATAATCCCAGTCAATGGTGGTCTCCGGCATGATTCCCAGCAGTGCGATTTTACCGCCGTGGCACATGTTTACGAGCATGTCCTTAAACGCCTGCGGATTGCCCGACATTTCCAGGCCGACATCGAATCCCTCCTTCATTTTTAGCTGCTTGACGGCATCTTCGATGCTCTGGCTACGGACGTCCAGCGTCATGGTAGGCCCCATTTTTTTGGCCAGCTCCAGACGGTACGGATTCACATCGGTTATCACAACATAGCGTGCTCCGGCATATTTTGCCACGGCGACGGCCATGCACCCGATGGGGCCGGCCCCGGTTATCAGCACGTCCTCGCCGACCAGGTCGTAAGACAGCGTAGTGTGTACTGCATTTCCAAACGGGTCGAAGCAGGCAAGGGCTTCCGTCGGGATGGTTGTATCGCAGTGCCAGACGTTGGAGACCGGAATGGACAAGTATTCGGCGAAAGCCCCGTCTCGATTTACGCCTATACATTTCGGATCGGTGCAGAGATGTCTTCTGCCGGCAAGGCAATTCCGGCAGCGACCGCAGACGATATGCCCTTCGCCGCTTACAAGCTCGCCCAGCTCGACATCGTGCACGTTGCTGCCGAATTTCTCGACAGTGCCGACGAATTCGTGGCCTATGACAAGCGGCGTCTTAATCGTCTTTTGAGACCACTTGTCCCAGTTGAAAATATGAATATCGGTGCCGCAAATAGCGGCCTTTTGAATCCTGATTAAAACATCATTGGCTCCGACTTCAGGAACAGGGACGTCTTGAAGCCACAGCCCTTCTTCGGGCTTCTTTTTCGTCAGTGCTTTCATTGATTCATTTCCTCAATTCCGCAAAATAAAAATTGCAACAACTGTGAACCACAGACGGACAGAACATTTCACCATTTGATTTTTTGCAGCTCGTTTGTCTTACAATGGTCCGTCATATCAGGCATCAGTGCCGTTACAGTAATAAAGCCTTCCGCCAACGATGTCGTATCAGTCGGATTCTCATCGAGCAGATGGGAGCCGCCGGCTAATTGAAAAACGGTTTGTCCCTGTTCGTTGATCTGCCGGATGTAATATTCGTCGAAGCCTTTGCTGGAGTGCGGCACGACTCTCACACCTTTAGGTTGGCCTTTCGATAGTGCCGGGATATTTATATTGAGCACGTTGCCCTTTTTAACCGGCATTAGCTTTTTGAGAACGTTGACGCAATGCCTTGCAGCCTGCTCGTAGTCCATGTGATCTTCCCTGTATAGACTCATTGCGACAGCCGGGATTTTCAGAAACGCGCCTTCCATCGCCGCAGCAACTGTGCCGGAATAATAAACATTGATTCCGGCATTTGCGCCGTTGTTTATGCCGGCAACGAGCAAGTCTATCGGCTTGGCGTGGAGTTGCATTACTGCCAACTTGACGCAATCGGCGGGAGAGCCCTGGACACTGAAGCCGGTGAACTGGCCATTGATGTCAACCTTGTTGCACACCAGTGGTTCGGAGAAAGTTATGCTGTGACTGGCGCCGGACTGGCTGTCGGATGGTGCAACCACTGTAACATTTCCAATCCCGACTAATTCTTTGTAAATAGCCGCAAGGCCCGGCGCGAAAATACCATCATCATTTGTCAATAGAATGTTCATGTAGATTACTTTACACTTTAAACCGACAACAGTAACGCAAATTGAACGCAACCAGCCGGACATTGTAAACGGCATCCGGGATTCTGTCAATTGACAGTTCCTTTCTGCTGAGTATAATGACTCGCTATGGAAAAATATTCACCGGATAAGAAATTTACTGTGATGAGCAGGGACGAAGTTCGCGCATTCGATACATGGGCGATAAATACCATCGGCGTACCGGGTGTGGTCCTTATGGAAAATGCCGGGAGAAGTTGTGCTGAGCTGATGATAGATAAGCTCAAAGATGTTGCTGAGCCAAAGGTTTGTATATTCTGTGGAACCGGAAACAACGGCGGGGACGGGTATGTGATCGCCCGCCACCTTATTAATCGCGGCATTCAAGTTGTTGTGGTCGTGTGCGGTGACCGCAACAAAATCAAAGGCGATGCAAAGACAAACCTGGATGTTTTGGGGCAGATGGGCGAATCCATTGAACTATTGAATCCTTCTGACCCGGATATTGCCGGTCATGTTGAGCATCTCAGCACCGGTGCCGATATCATTATTGACAGCCTTTTCGGTACGGGCTTAAGAGGGCAATTGAGCGACCAGTACAGACGATTGATAGAGAGCATGAACGCCTGCAACAATCCCGTTCTGGCTGTTGATATTCCGTCCGGGCTGGATTGCGATACCGGCCAGCCGCTCGGAGCGGCGATTAGGGCCGACTGGACGGTGACTTTTGTCGCAGTTAAGAAAGGTTTTGTTTCTGAAAATGCAGCTCAATACACAGGAGAGATTTTTATCGCCTCAATTGGGATATCCACCAGTTAAAAGGCGCCGGCCTGGCCGATATGTCCCTTGTAACCAATAAAATACAGGAACCTCTCGTAAGTCAGTACGGGAATCCATAGAGTTTGAGCCTGGTCCCGAAGCCCGTTATAGCGGTTGAGCCTTTGCAGCGAGGCGTTATATAGCTCCATTGCCCTTGGATCAACATCCAGTTCGTCGAGAGTCGGTCTCTGGAGAACTTGAGGCTGCTTGCCAAGGACGATGAAGTCCGTATCAATAGAAATAGAACCGTCAACCCTGCCGCCCCATTTTTCGATAAGCGTTTTTATCTTGTCGGCACCGTTATAATCAAGCATCCCATCGTTATCGAGATCGAAATCACCGGCGATCACAAACACGTTTGTTCTGTCAGTATCCCAAATCAGATTCGCAACGAGGTCTCCCTGTAAGATGGGTTTTGTTAGTTCCGATTTGATAATTCTTGCCGCTGAATAAGTTTTTGCCACATCGAACACTTCAATCTCGGCTTTTCCCTTACCATCTTCAGGGATAGATGTACCCCGGTCATAAACAGTAAGTGTTAATCCCTGATAAACATGGTCATCGATTCCGATATTCAGGTGAACTACCTTGGCATTATCGTCAATTAATATTACTTTTCCATCTGGTTTATGAGCGAGCACTTCCCGGTCAGGCCCCGGCTCAATCTTGCTTAGCTTTTCCTTTTCGCTCTTCAGGTCAGCCTGTGCGACCTGCAATTCTTCCCGCGTTCTCAGCAGTTGGTCATTTAATGCCTTCATGTCATCTCTGGCCTGCTGTAAGTCATCCCTGAGCGTTTTAACCTGTTCGCTTGTTGTTTGCTCCAACAGCGCTGAAAGCTCATTATATTTTTGTTCGATATCGGCAACCTGCTGTTCTAATTTAGCTTTTTCAGCTAATAATGTTTGCTCTTTTTCAAAATTAGCCTTATCCGCATTTTCAAATCTTGTCAGCTGATCGTCATATTGCTTCTGGAGTTCGAGTTTTGCATTTACGGTTTTATCCAGTTCTTCTTTTAATCTCCGGACTATCTGGACGAGACCTGTCGTGTTCGGGTCCGTGATAGTAATATTATGTTCCTCGGCCAGTTTTAATGCGTTGGAAACAGCCGTATTACTGTTGTTGGTTTTGACTTCGGCTGATGTTGGCGCAGCTACTCCACCTGCAACCAGGGAGACGGTCTGATCAAAATAATGGACCATTGTAGCAAGCCACGTTGCATTACCTGGCAGTTTTGCTCCTACAATGTTACCCATATCATTGCGTTCTCTGTCTGTTGCAAAATTGTCCAATTCTCGTTGTAAATCGGCCTCTGCTGTCTTATACTCTTCAGCTTTGACGTAGTAGATAACCGCAACCGTTGTTGTGGCGATAAAAAGCCCAACAAAGGTTATTAGAGTGTAGAGCATAGCGTTACTCTGCTTTCTCCTGCGTGCTGGCATAATCAAAACTCCTTAGATATATTGAAAATCACCCTAAAAGCTTGTTTAGATAGTATATTATCGCCGGAAACGATAAGAAAGTCAACAAAAAAAGCCTACAGAGAAGCCTTTTTCACCAGAAAGGTTATTAGAACATTATAAGCGTGGATTTTAGGCATTAAGCAGTGCAAACTAAAACATCAAAGTACCTCTAAAAGGGCGGGTAATTGGCTGATTTTGTGTATTACGTGTTGAGCACGGCCGTCAGGATCGCTGGAAACTTTAGTATGCAGGCGAGCAGGGCGGATAAGCTGGATGGTAAAAAAACCTAATTTATTCGGAGCGATAAAATCTTTTTTTTCGTTATCACCGATATAAACCGTATTTTCCGGTTTTACATTGAGGATTTGTATAATCTTTTCAAAACCGGCGGGCGACGGCTTCCAGAATTCCCTGCCGAGCTGTTCCGTATAGACAATGCACTTAAAATATCTCTCGATTCCCAGCGATTCTACTTTTAATTTTTGCCCCGGCAGGAAACCATCCGTAATTAAAGCCAGCGTATATTTTTCTTCTAATTCGGCCAGTACGTCCCGGCTGTCCTCAGGCAATTTTATCGTCGGAATATGGTCGCGATAAGTATTTACCAGTTTCTGTATGAGTGCATCATCATAGCTTATACCAAGCTCATCGAGAGTATCATTAATAGTATTCTTGCGATTGCCGCTGGAAAACTGTTCCCACATCGCGCTAAAAATTCGTTCAGCAGATGGTGACTCAGGAAGTTCGGCGAGAAATCCAGCGACTGCTTTCAAGCCGGTTTCGCAATATTCGATTTCATCGTAAAGCGTGTCGTCCAAGTCAAAAACAACAGTCGTTATCATAATCCATGCCTCGAAGTCATTTCATTTTTAATAAAATCTAACGATACGCTATGCAGCATAAACTCAATACCTTATAATTTATTTTACGCCTTACCGGCCTGAATGTCGATATTTTCAATAAGTTAATGATATCCGTGAATAAACAGCGAAAGGTGCTTGCATGAAACTTTTGCAGATAATGCGTCCGAAACACTGGACCAAGAATGTGTTTGTATTTGCGGCCCTGGTATTTGGGCAGCAAATTACTGTCCCTCTTGCTGTTGGCAGAGCCATTGGCGCTTTTTTCTGCTTCTGTTTGGCGGCTTCGGCTATTTACATTTTCAATGACATTATCGACCGCGGCACGGACAGCCTTCATCCCGAAAAACGCAAACGGCCCATCGCAGCAGGAGGTATCAGTATTGGCTCTGCGGCTGTGGTGTCTGCTCTTTGTGTCGCCGTGGCAATCATCGGCAGTTTTGTGCTCGCCCTTAATTTTGCAACTGTCATCCTTTCGTATATTGTGCTAATGGTTTTTTATTCGCTCTTTTTCAAGAGAATGATGATTCTGGACTGCGTGATCATATCAATAGGCTTTTGCCTGCGAGCCGTCGCTGGAGCTATAGTAGTGGATGTATTCATCTCTCCCTGGCTGATTATCTGTACTTTTGCCCTGTGTCTGTTTCTGGCGTTCAGCAAGCGCCGGGGCGAAATAATCCTGCTTGGTGAAAACAGTGATTCATTTCGCCAGACGTTGGCCGGTTATACGCCCGAGCTGCTCGCTCATATGCTCGATGTCACCAGCGGCCTGGCGGTTGTATGTTTTCTGCTGTACGCGATGGATGACCAGACAATGCGGATTTTCGGCACGAATAATCTGGTCTATACGACGCCGCTGGTCCTGTACTGCATATTCCGTTTCAGCTTGTTAATACAGCAGGGCACCTATTCGGATCCGCTTGTGCTTATCTACAAAGATTTGCCCTTTCAAATCGGCTCCGTGCTTTGGATTTTGTCATGTATCGTAATTATTTACGCCGACAAGCTCGGCTTCGGCGGCACTTAGAACATGAATTCCTGTTTACCTTTTCCTTGGATTCATTTATATTAACTTATTAAGTGTGAGACGAATTAACTATGGCCGAACAGAGATTACAAAAAGTCCTCGCCGCCGCGGGCATCGACTCGCGTAGAAAATGCGAGGAACTGATACTCAGCGGCGAAGTCAGGGTCAACCGCAAAGTTGTCGATGAGCTGCCGGCTTTCGTTGATCCGGATAAAGATGTAATCACTGTAAGCGGTAGAAAGATCCGTGCCGCTCAAAAAGTCTATTTCCTTTTGAACAAGCCCAGGGGCGTTATCTGCACTAACAGCGATCCTCGCGGCAGGAAGAAGGCCATCGATCTTGTCCGTACAAACGAGCGTATCTTTTGTGTCGGCAGGCTCGACGCCGATACGACCGGCCTGATTATTCTGACCAACGACAGCGAATTGACGAACAAGCTGACTCATCCCAGATACGGAATTGCCAAGACCTACGTTGTTCGGATCAAAGGAGAAATTGCCGGCGAGCAAGTCGAAAAGCTCAAAAAAGGAATCTGGCTGTCCGAAGGCAAAACCGGCAGGGCGTCGGTTAAAATCCTTAAACGCAGGCATAACGAATCTTCAATAGAAATTACCATCCGGCAGGGCCTGAAC
>WOR8_10008084_pt1 | contig 11413 bp, 10 predicted proteins | sample DeeMarSeWOR38_10_FD_19890 | JGI IMG/M metagenome (IMG submission 19890)
TAGAACAGATTAGTTATATAAATCCGGTCTCGACAGACATTCTTGCTGTTGAAGAGCAGGTTTTTATATACCCTGCCCAGCACTATGTTATGCCGGGCGAGAGAATCGAGTCCGCTATTGAGAGCATACGAACCGAGCTTCAAGAGCAGTTGGCAAAACTCCGGGGCGAGGGCAAGCTGCTGGAGGCCCAGCGGCTGCAGGCCCGGACTATGTACGACCTCGAAATGATGCAGGAAATCGGCTATTGCAGCGGCATAGAAAATTACGCCAGGCACCTGGCTGGCCTGCAGCCCGGGGCGAGACCCTATACGCTGATCGAATACTTCCCGGAGGATTTCCTGCTGTTCATCGACGAATCTCACGCTACGATTCCACAGGTGCGGGCAATGTGGGCCGGCGACAGGCACAGAAAAGAGACTTTGATAGAGCACGGCTTCAGATTGCCCAGCGCGCTGGATAACAGGCCGCTGCGTTTCGAGGAATTTCAGGAAAGCTGGTCAAAGGTTATTTTTGTCTCTGCAACGCCGGCTCCGTTCGAAATGGAACTGTGCAATCATGAGGTTGTCGAGCAAATCATCCGGCCGACCGGGCTTCTGGATCCGGAGATATTCGTATATCCCGCAAGAGATCAAATCCAGCACCTGCTCGGTGAGATTGAGAAACGTGTAGCGAGCAAAGAGCGAATTCTTGTTACGACCCTGACGAAAAGGATGGCCGAAGACTTGTCGAGCTTCATTACTAAGAAAGGCTTCAAATGCCGTTATCTGCACAGCGAAATCGATACGCTCGAAAGAATTGAGATACTCCGGGACCTGCGGCACGGCAATTTTGACGTGCTGGTGGGAGTAAATCTGCTGCGGGAAGGCTTGGATTTGCCGGAAGTTTCGGCCGTCGCTATCCTCGATGCGGACAAGGAAGGATTCCTGAGAAGCCAGACTTCGCTGATACAAACCATCGGCAGAACAGCACGAAATGTCAATGCAACTGTTTTTCTGTACGCCGATAAGGTTACGCCCTCGATGCAGAAAGCTATTGACGAAACGAATAGACGGCGTAGAATTCAGTTGGAATATAATAAAGAGCATAATATAACGCCCGAGACGATAAGAAAAGAGATTCGCCGGAGCCTGACGGATCAGATCAAGGCAAGGCAGACCGCCCGGCAGGCGGTTCGTTTCGGAGATTCGGAGTACGAGAAAGTCGAATTGGCTTCTCAGATTGAAAAGGAAATGCTCGAGGCGGCACAGAGCCTGGATTTTGAAAGGGCGGCTGTGTTACGTGACCAACTGAGGGAATTGAAAGAGCTGCCGGAGTTGGTTCTGGTGAACTCGAAAAAGAAGAAAAGTGAATTCTTAGCAACGAAAAAGATAAAAAGATATAAAAAGAAGTCTCCTTCGTCTGGAGGTTCGAAGTAAAGGAAGAATAAAACGATGAAGAAACTTAATCTGGCAAAGGTGCGGCCTCTTATCCAAATGGCAATTGGAGAGGACCTCGGACAAGGTGATAAGACAAGCGAGATTCTATTCAAGGACGAGTGGCATGGATCTTGCCAGAGAGATTCTCAAATGCTATGACGAAAGACTCGAGTTAACTATACGCATTAACGATGGTGAATCCGCCCATGTCGGAAATAAACTCGGTACAATCGAAGGCCCTTTGCGCTCAATGCTAAGCGCCGAGCGGGTTATGCTGAATTTTCTCCAGCGGCTTAGCGGTATTTCTACAACAACAATGAAATATGTAAGGGCGATTCAGGGCACGAAAGCGCGGATTTACGACACCCGCAAAACGATGCCGGGCTGGCGACTGCTCGAAAAGTATGCTGTCCGCTGCGGCGGCGGGTACAATCACAGGCTTGGCTTGTATGACGGCATTCTGATTAAAGATAATCATCTGGCGGAGTTAGGCCCGCACTTCCAGCAGAAACTGCGAGAAATAGTTTCTGATGCCAGGAAGGTCAAAGGCGTGAAATTCGTTGCCGTGGAAGTTGACCACGTTGATCACCAGCTAAACTATGTCCTGGAGATACCGGGTATCGATATTGTTCTGCTCGACAATATGGGGCAGTGGCAGCTAAAACACGCCGTCGAGATGCGGGACGAGATGTGCGGCAAAAACAAAAAACCGCTGCTCGAAGCTTCGGGTAATATTACGTTAAGCAACGTCTCGGCCATCGCGCAGTGCGGCGTTGACAGAATCGCTGTAGGTGCGATAACACATTCGGCAAAAGCCGTTGACATTGGACTCGACAGATAACCGATGGCACATCCAAGAACCGACCTATTGGATCCTGACAAAATCAAGGAAGGTTTAAAGACCAGACGTATCGGTACGAAAATCCTCGTCTATAACAGCACTTCGAGCACTAACGACGTTGCCGCCGAGTATGCGAGAAATAAGCAGAATGATGGTCTTGTTGTTTTCGCCGAAGAGCAAACCGCCGGCAGAGGCAGGGCGTCAAATAAATGGCTGAGCGGCAGGGCGGACAGTATTCTTTGCTCAATTGTTCTGGTCGAAAACAAACTTAATGCCGAACTGCTTTCTCTAACATTTGCCGTGGCTGTTGCCGAAGCCATAGGCAAGCCGGGCAGGAGTCAGGCAAAAATCAAGTGGCCTAACGACATAATGATGAACGGTAAAAAAGTTGCCGGCATCCTACTCGAATCGAAATCAATGTTGATTGACGATTGCCAATTGCCGATTTCACAATCGGAAATCGAAAATCGGAAATCGAAAATATACATTGTTGGCATCGGCATCAACTGTCACCAGTCTAAAGAATCTTTTGCGGGTGAATTACAACAGATTGCAACGAGTATCGATGCGGAAAGTCATTCGGTTTCGGATCGCGTCGTACTTGCAAAGAGGCTGCTCAGTTCATTAGACCTCTGGCTCGAAGTGGCTGCAAACAACAGCGAAAAAGTAATCGACCGGTGGCGTGAATTAAGCATTCATCTGGGCCACAGGGTGTCGCTTATCTTCGACGGCTCTAAATTCACCGGGCACTGCGTCGGCATCGATCCCGAAAGGGGATTGATACTCCGGTTGGACACCGGTGGCGTAAGGATGTTCGACGCCGCTCATTCTGCTATTGTGAAATAGCTACATCGCAACCATTTTCGTCCCATGAGAAAAAAATGAACCACAAGTTTCACTTTCATCTCCCTTTTGCTATAGTATTGCTTTATGCTAAGTGTCCGGTATAAACAGAAAGGGTAAGAACATGTTGATAAGCAGAAGAAACAAGTTCCCAATCATTATCATTATGCCTTTGGTAATATGCTTCCTTGCAGTCTGTTTAGTAAGTAAGATTAATGCTGGTAGAAGAACAGGTGTTACGGATTATCTTAACGCCAATGAGCAGGATATACAGAAATGGCGCGACATGAAATTTGGCTTGTTCATCCACTGGGGGCCGGTCAGCTTAAAGGGTACGGAAATCGGCTGGTCTCGCGGTGGCGAGCGACGAGGAAGAAAGGACAAAAGCACCGGCTCTATTCAAGTGGAGGTTTACGACAATCTCTATAAGCAGTTCAATCCCGTGAAGTTTGATGCCGAGCAATGGGTACAAATGGCCAAAGACACCGGCATGAAATATCTTGTCTTTACCAGTAAGCACCATGATGGCTTTTCCATGTTCGACAGCAAGCTGACCGATTACAAGATAAGCAACTCGCCGTTCAAACGCGACGTGGTTGAAGAATTGGCCGATGCCTGCCACAAAGCCGGATTAAAACTCGGCTACTATTACTCACCAGTCGATTGGTATCATCCTGACTATCGCAATGAAAATCACGCTCGTTACATCGAGTTTTTGCACGGTCAGCTACGTGAGATTTGCTCCAATTACGGCAAAATAAATATCATCTGGTTCGATGGTCTCGGCGGCTCGGCAAAAGATTGGGACTCGGAGAACCTTTTCAAGATGATTCGGAATTTGCAGCCTCATGTTATCATCAATAATCGTGCCGGTTTAGCCGCCGACCATGATACACCCGAGCAGAGAATAGGAAAATTTCAGAATGATCGCCCGTGGGAGACCTGTATGACAATCTGCCGGCAATGGGCATGGAAGCCCAACGACCAGATGAAGTCTCTAAAGCAGTGCATCGATACGCTCGTCCGCGTCGTTGGCGGAGACGGCAATCTGCTGTTCAATGTCGGCCCTATGCCGGACGGCAGAATCGAACCAAGGCAGGTTGAGAGGTTGCGGGAAATGGGAAATTGGCTGGGTAAGTACGGCGAGTCAATTTATGCCACACGGGGCGGGCCGTTCAAACCCGGCCCCTGGGGTGCCAGCACGCACAAAGACAATACAATTTATGTTCATGTTCTGAACCAGCCCGGCGAAAAACTGTTACTGCCTCCGATATCAAAGAAAATCATCAAAAGCACCGTTCTAACCGGCGGTACGGCAACCGTCAAGCAGACGGGAGAGTCTATTGAGATTTCCGTTCCAAAAGCTTATCAGCAGGAGCTTGACACGATTATAAAACTCGAGCTGGACGGTCCGGCCGGGGAGATTGCTCCTGTGAGTTTACCGTCGGCGTCTCTTGCATTCGAGAAGAAAACCCGGGCGTCAAATGTGTTTCAAAAAAATCCTCATTACGGCCCGGCCATGGCAGTTGATGACGATGAGGCTACACGCTGGGCTACGGATTCAGGCACGCATCAGGCCTGGCTGGAAGTGGACCTGGGAAAAGCGACTACCTTCAACCGAGTAAAGATTAGCGAAGCTTATGATCGTGTGCAACAGTTCGAATTGCAATACATAAACAACGGGCAATGGAGGACAATCATTGACGGCACGAAAATCGGTCAAAACTACGTTGAAGATTTTGAGCCTGTAAAGGCCAAACAGGTACGTTTGAATATCCTCGATGCGACCGAAGGGCCGACTATCTGGGAATTTCAGCTTCTGGATCCTAAGAGGTAACGGGGCGATGTTTTGCTTCAGTGAAAGATTTTATGAAGGAGAATTTTATGAACCGGCGTGGTTTCTTAAAAGCGATAGGATTGGGAGCTGCTGCTCTGGCTGTACAGAGCTGCACGGCAAGCCCTGCAGCTAAGCTGCAAAAAAAGCCTAATATCGTTTTCATTTTAATCGACGACATGGGCTGGCCGGATGTTGCGTGTTACGGCAGCAAATTCCACGAGACGCCGAATATCGATCGGCTGGCAAGCCGGGGGATGAAGTTTACTGATGCTTACGCGGCCTGCCCGGTTTGTTCGCCCACGCGAGCCAGCATTATGGCAGGGCAGTATCCTGCCCGTGTGGGTATCACAGATTTTATCCCAGGACACTGGCGGCCTTATGAGAAGCTCGTTGTTCCAGAAAACCGGCTGCAACTGCCTCTTGAGTCCGTCACAGTCGGAGAAGTATTTAAGGAACAGGGCTATTCCACCTGTTATATCGGCAAGTGGCATCTTGGTGGCAAAGACTTTGGTCCTGACAAACAGGGTTTCGACGAAGTCGTGCTGGGCGTTAAAAACCGGAACGACAAGCAGGTGTCCGGCTTCACCGATCAGGCCATAAAATTCATAGAAGAGAAAAAGCAGGAGCCGTTCTTTCTGTACTTGTCACATCACTCCGTTCATATCAAGCTGGAGGCGCCCGAGCAACTCGTTGAAAAATACAAGAACAAGCCGAAGCCGGCTACCGGAGTAAATAATCCTACCTATGCGGCAATGGTTGAACACTTAGACACAAATATCGGCCGGATTCTTAAGACACTCGATGAACAGAATCTTGCCGAGCGTACAATTGTAATCTTCTTCTCGGACAATGGTGGGTTGCGCCGGGCCTATGGCGGCTACACCGGCAAAAGGCAAATTGTTTCAACCAATGCACCGCTTCGTGATGAAAAGGGTACTTTATATGAAGGCGGGATTCGTGTGCCGTTGATTATTCGCTGGCCGGGCGTTGTTAAAGCCGGAGCTACGTGCAGCGAGCCGGTCACCAGCGTCGATTTCTACCCGACTTTCCTTAAGATACTTGGTACAAGGTGCGATTCGAACCAGGCCCTCGATGGTGAAAATATCCTGCCGTTGCTCACTCAGACCGGCACATTAAAACGAGATGCGATTTACTGGCATTACCCCCATTATCATCATTCGAGGCCTGCCGGAGCTATACGCCAGGGTGATTATAAATTGATCGAGTTCTTCGATGATGGGCAGTTGGAGCTTTATAATCTAAAGAGTGACATCGGTGAGAAAAATAACCTTGCCAAAACCATGCCGGCCAAAGCCGCTGATTTGCAGCGGAAGCTGGCAAAGTGGCGCCAGTCGGTCGGCGCAAAAATGCCAACGCCTAATCCGGATTACGATCCGGCAAGAGCGAACGAATGGAAACGCCGCCCACGAAGATAATCTTAGAGTGGAAGTTTTTACATGTCTGAAAGTTACGATATAAAGAGAAGGCAGTTTTTACAAACGGCTGGAATTGGCGCAGCTTCGGTGCTGCTAAACCATAGGATTGCTGGAGCTTCAAGCTCACCTGCGACGCCCCGGCAGGGATCGGATTCCAGCAAACCTAATGTTCTTGTGATTATGACCGACCAGCACCGGGCCGACTTAATGAGTTGTGCCGGCAGGGATTTAGTCCCTACGCCCAATATCGACTTGATTGCTTCCCGCGGCGTGCGTTTCACAAATGCTTATTGCCCTTATCCTGTGTGCGTTGCTTCGCGGATGGCGTTGCTGACCGGACTTTACGCTCACAGCACTGGCGCTATTACGAACAGAGACCGTCTTGATTGGCGCTATCGCACGATAGCTAATCATTTCGCCGAAAACGGCTATCTGACCGGCCTGATTGGCAAGATGCACTTTGTCGATGCTCACAACCACGGCTTCGAGTACTACATGTCTATCAATGACTGGCTGATGTATCTGGGGCCGAAAGTGCAGCATTACGCCAATGAGATAGCCAATCATCCGCTGGGGCCGCACTTTTTCAAGACGGTCGATGACGGCGGCGCCGGCCTGCCCGACATTGACGGATTGTGGCCAAAGGGAAGTCCATGGGTGGGTAACGTCGAGAAGTGGAACTTCGATAATATGGCTTCGGCACTTGAACCTGAGGACCATCTCGATATGTTCCTGGCACGGGAGGCGGCGAAGTTCATAACCAGATACCGCAAGCAGCCGTTTTTTCTGGTGACCAGTTTTATGAAGCCGCACTCGCCATTCTATCCGCCGAGGCAGTGGGCGGAAAAATACCCCGTCGATAAAATGATGCTTCCAAAGACAGGCGAAATCTCAAGATATCCGCAGCATATCCAGAGGCGGATTAAGAATATGGCATCGTTGGGTGAGAAACGACAGAAGGCCCACAGGGCGGGTTATTTAGGCAATCTTGCGTTTGTCGATACGTGTGTCGGGCATGTCTACAAAACGCTCGAACAGGAAAACCTGCTGGACAGCACAATTGTTGTCTATACATCCGATCATGGTGAAATGGACGGCGACCACGGACTCTTTCAGAAGTTCTGCCTGTTCGAACCGTCAGTGCAAGTGCCGCTGATTGTCAGCTACCCGAAACATCTGCTTCAAAACAAGTTGACTGCTGCACTGACTGAGTACATAGGCCTGTATCCGACGCTGAACGAACTGGCAGGACTTGAAGCTCCTCGAAAGACAACGCTGCTCGATATTCCCGGTGCTCCTGAGCGAATGGATGCAGAAAGCTTTGCCGGAGTGTTGCGTGATCCGGATGCCGAAGGGCCATCAGCAGCGTTCAGCGAGTACAACCTGAGGTCAAAAATATGCGAGTACATGATTCGCACTCGGCGTTACAAATATATCTACAATCACGGCTCGACTCATGAGTTGTACGACCACGAAACGGACCCGGGCGAATTCGTCAACCGTATTGACGATCCCAGCCTGAAAAAAGTTCGAAATCAATTGCATGACCGGCTTTTCGACTGGTACAATCCCGAAAAGAATCCCTTCCACCAGGCATAAAAATCCTGTATAATCCGCAAAACCTATCATTACATAGCAAGGAGTTATAATAATGACAGAAAGTTATGATGTTGTTGTTATCGGCAGCGGCCCGGGTGGTTACGCCGCTGCGATTAGATGTTCACAAAAGGGTGCTTCGACGGCAGTTGTTGAGAAGGGCTTTGTTGGAGGAACCTGCCTGAACTGTGGATGTATTCCTTCCAAGACACTGCTGGCTTCGGCCCATACGCTGCTTATGTTCAAAAACGCTCACTTAATGGGTATTGACGTCGAGGCACCGTCTCCGAACTGGACGAAGATTCAGGCCAGAAAAGATGCTATTGTAAACGCCTTTCGTAAAGGCGTAACAGGATTGATCGGTAGCCATAAAGTCAAGATTGTCCCCGGCCGGGCTGTTGTCACAGCGCCGGGCCGAATCAAAGTCGAATCCGATGCCGGATCTACCGAGATTGAAGCCGGTAAAATAATTCTGGCGACGGGTTCGCATCCCATTGAGATTCCCAGAATTCTATTTGACGGGCAGACTGTTATCAGCAGCAAAGAAGCCCTTGAGCTGCAGCAAATACCTCAATCAATGGTAATAGTAGGTGGAGGAGTCATCGGCTGCGAGATGGCTTGTGTTTATGCAACAATGGGAACCAAGGTGACAATCATCGAAGCACTCTCGCGATTGATCCCTATGGAGGACCAGTGGGTTGGGCGACTGATTGAAAGAGAATTTAAAAAGCTTGGTATAACTTCGTTAACGAATAAAACAGTCACCTCAGTCGATAAGACCGGCAGTCCTGCGAAAGTCGTTCTTGAAGATGGTCAGACAATTGATGCGGAGAAAGTGCTTATTTCGATAGGCCGGCGTGCGTTTGTCGATAAAGAAACCGTAGAAGCGCTGAACCTGCAGATGGATGGCTCGGTGATTGCGGTTAACAAGAAATTAGAAACGAACGCTCCTGGCGTGTATGCTCTTGGTGACGCTGTTGGTACGACCTATCTGGCACATGGGGCCTTTGCTGAAGCAGAGGTCGCTGCTGTAAATGCAACCGGCGGCAATGAAGAAATCACCGACTATTCACTCATACCGCGGGCTGTTTATACATTCCCGGAGATAGCATCCGTTGGAAAGACCGAGGATGCCTGTGCCGCTGAAGGGCTTGATATTTCCGTTGGAAGGTCGTTCTTCAAGGCCAACGGTCGAAGCAACGCTCACAACGAAACCATCGGTGAAATTAGGGTCGTCAGAGACAATTCTACCGATAAAATTATCGGCGTTGCAATGGTCGGCTCAATCGTCACTGAGTTGATATGTGCAGCCAGGGCACTCATTGGCAGCACGGAAAAGATTACCGAAATAAGCTTCCCGCACCCCACAGTCTCGGAGGTTCTCAAAGAAGCCGCCGAAGATGCCTTCGGTCTGAGCCTGCACAATCCGCCTCGATAAAACCATATAGCCTTCGGGTCTGTCCCGGGGGCTTTTCTTCTTTTTTTCAATTTTCCTCAATTTTTTGTAAGTTTTCGTCGTGCTGTAAGTCTAATATTGTAGCCATGGCCGAGAAAATTGATGATGAACTACTGGTCGAACAGTTCCGCCGGGGCGATGAAACTGCTTTCGAGAGAATTGTCAAGCAGTACTCGGCCGATGTCGCGGTATTAGCTAATCGGCTGCTCGGTTGGCCCAGCGATATCGAGGACGTTACGCAGGATATTTTCCTTGCTGCATTTGTCGGCCTGAAAAAATTTCGTTGAGAATGCAGCCTTAGAAGCTGGCTCTTTACCATAACAATAAATAAATGCCGCACCAATCGGTATAAGCGATGGCTTCGGTTGCGACGATTCTCGCAGGAGATCTATAAGGTCTCGCTCTCATCAGCCTGTGAAGAAAAATATATGGACACGGATGAATTCAAGCATGTTCGTCGTGCTGTAGCAGCTCTGCCGCCCAGATACCGAGAGCCTGTCGTACTGAGATATATACAGGAGATTGGCACTGATGAAATCAGCCGAATCCTCGGCATATCCAAAAACACACTGAATGTTAGATTAAGTCGGGCAAGAAAACGTCTCAGAGAGGACCTGGCGGAATTAATTGAGTTATAAATTATGACAGAAGACAAAATAAAAAATTTGCTCCAGCAAGCTGACAAGGCGGCAGGCCGGATTGCTCCCGTTGAGGTGAATGTTTCCGCTATTCGTCGCCGGGCTGGGCGCAAAAATATGATAATGATGGTTGCTCCCCTTGCTTCAGCCGCTGTGATTATGCTCGCTCTAAGCATTTTGTCTATGATGTTTAGAACCACAGAACCAACGATGGAGCATAGGAAGATTGCCTTGCTCGAAACACAGATTAAGCAGCTTCAAGCAAGAACCGATGCGGCCCTTAGTTTGATACAGGAAGTGCTCGATCAGGAGCGAAGACAAAGCCGGCTCAATGAGCTACAGGCCCAGCTTGCAAGTATCCCCGATCCCCTCGAAGAAGTTCGGAAACAGGTGGACAAGACAGCCTTTTTCCTCGTTTATCAGGCCGACCGTCTGTACCGAGAATTAAACCAGACAGACTCGGCTGTTGAGAATTACAATCGGGTCATAGAACTTTTCCCGGAGAATCGGTGGGCGAAAGTCGCCCGGCAGCGATTAACCGAAATCGAAAACAGAAAAATCTAATAAAACAGTTTAAAAGGAGATTTGAAATGGAAACCACAAAACGCATAATCATCCTATTGCTTTTGGCCCTCTTAACAGCCGGCACAACACAATCAGCAGAAAAACAAGCGACGGCTGTCTCAAACACCCGCACGGCGAGCTGCCTGGTTAAAGTGACGTGCGATCCGGCGATAATACCGCTGAATTTAGAGACTATTGACTACCTGCTGAACAGCTCCGGTGTTGGCGGAAAGGCCCGCCTCGAAGTACTCGGTATCTCGCCGGATCAGGACTATGATCTCTTTACCGTCGAATACGTGCAACCGATTGCTTCCGACGACCTCGGTGGCGTTGGCATACCCCCGACACCCTCGCGAACAGGACAATCCGGGATTGGCTATCTCTATGGTGAAACGTCAGAGGATGAATACGGGATGGAAATGGAACCACCAAATCCTTATCAAGCCCCATCCTCAGACTCACGAATATCCAGAGGTTCCTCTTCTGTCGCACGTACGACTTCCAGAACTCAGCCCGGAACCGGAAGATCTTCTTCTACCAGACGCACAACCACTTCGAGAAGTCAGCCTACGACCGGCACCAGTTACAGCCGCCGTCGCAGTAGAGACCGGGGGGACTCCTTATACGGCTACACTACTACTTCCAGAACACCCCAGCAGCGCAGTGAAACCATGACCGCAGATTCCACTGACGCGCAGGCTTGTCTCTTTAGCCTGAACGTTCATCTACCTGAGGATATCAAACCTTTGGCCAAAGAGTATATGAATGCTCTTGTGGACAATCTTCG
>WOR8_10009243_pt1 | contig 11413 bp, 8 predicted proteins | sample DeeMarSeWOR38_10_FD_19890 | JGI IMG/M metagenome (IMG submission 19890)
TACACCAATCTGTCATCGGTTGCTTTACCGGGTAAGAAGGTCGAGGACCTTGATTTCAAGCCGCTCGGCGTCGGCAGTGGTCTGATCGGGCTCCCGGGCGACTTCACGCCACCCTCACGTTTCGTGCGTACCGTGGCCTTTACGCAAACAGCTCGCAAAACTCCCAACGGACCAGAGACCGTTTATGAAGCCCTTCGTATTCTGGATAACTTCAACGTGCCCCTGGGTGCATCCAAAAGGTTCTGACACGCAAAACAAAAAACTGGCCGGAATGCGCAGTTCTACGATATGGACGAGTGTCGCCGACACCAAGAATCTCGTTTATTACTACCATACTCAGCACAACCGCAAACTCAGAATGGTGGATCTGAAGAAGATCGACTTCTCGCCACACGCGGCCGGGTTCCTACGCTTTGCCCTGGAGAAAAGAAAGTCACAAGAGATTGAGGATGTGACACCGAGAAGGTAAGAGACCCAACGAGGATGGCTAACAAAAAAATGCAGCGGGCGGGAAAACTCGCCGCTGATTTTAACGTTAGCCGGCAGGAATAATGATCAGTTTCAGCGAAATCCAAGACGCCTTCTTATTTGTGAGTTCAGCCAGTTATGGCATGAACTCAGCAGTTCTCTGCAAAGACACAGACCAAATATTTTACAGTTCAGAGATGGGAGGCATTGACGAGCTCGGTGATGCGGATCTTGATTGGGATGTATGTGTCGACATCCCTCACAAGAACGACCTCGACCTAGGTCAGCGACTCGTCTTCGAGTTTGTCGAAAAACACTTGCCCGATGGATATCACCACGTGCGGCAGATCTTTCGAAGACGCGGAGCGTATGGGCGGTTCAAGGACTTTCTGGAGTCAAAGGGACTGATGCAGAGTTGGTACGACTTCGAGAGGCGACGAGAGGAACAAGTAATACGGCAATGGTGTGAGGAGAATGGGATAGAATTATCCGGCTAACCACTCGCTGCAGTCGGACGGGGTTAACAGCTCCGTTGGTTTTCTGGACTGTGAATTACATACTCCAACTTTTCTATCCACTGGGGCAGAAATCCACCTAACCATCACTACAGCCATTCTTACCCACGATCTTTCCGTATTGAATAATTCCCAGTTTTCTCAAAAGTGGCATTTTTCTTCTCATCCTGTCTAGCTAACTTCACCACAGTTTAGATCTGATTCTTCTGAGTTTTAAGTTAACCTCCTAAAGAAACTACGAAAAAGGTAAGACTGTGTACTAGGCGTGATATTTGCGATGTAGCAAGCAGGCAATGAGAGATTAGAAGAGACCAAGTCAGATAAGGAGCTGATACAATGGCTGATAACCTTGCGGACGTAACGAACCTCTTTGAACGCAGAGAAGATCCTCGCTACGTAGAAGGTTACTCATATTTTTGCAAAGATTGTAGCCTTGAATGCAATGTAGGCGAAGCATCATTTGACTGCCAAGGCGGGAAAATAATACCCGTATATATTAAGTGTCGATATGGTTGCGGCAGAGCTTGGCACCTAGAGATCTCTTCTTTAGGAAAAGTCAATATTCATTAAAGTTCAGCCAATACAAGTCGAGTTACTCACGCAGCCCAGAAGACATCAAAACACGAGAGACGAGGCCCAGACTCAGTTAATTATTGCTTCTCTGGATGAGTTTTACCGAATCACGAGCTAAGTAGTTGTAATCATTTGACAAGAATGTAGTTTTTCATTAGCCCTTCTCTAACTGTCGACTTGAGAAAGTGTAAGCTCATTTGAATCAAGATCCCGGGAGGAGGTGAATAAAGTGGGGCTAACATATCTTGCTGCTTGGTTAGTCTGCTGCATTGCAGGCCTCCTTATCCTGCTAATCACTGGTTGGCTTTTAACTAAATTATTTGGTGGTAGGAGAGGGTGAAAAGTTCAAAGCTGCTAAGACATTTGCTATAGCCTTGGTTCTTGTTCTGCTTGCTACTCTTCCGTAGTTGGCAGTCAGATCGGATCTTTAAGACTTAAAACGTCCTGCCCTTAGGTGGAAGTTCACATATCATACTCCACACTCTACCCCTCGCGAGTCTGTTACCGAATATAGTAGTCACCCCGATAAGGTCGGATATAAACATCCCTGCTATCTATGTAAACTCTGGCATCCCACCAAAATGTTTCGATCTCCTTTTCATATCTTTAATTTCCCGGAAGTTCACATATTGGCAAGCAATGTTTAGTCCCTATCTAGAGAGTTTTACCCGAACATTTTGTGCCGAGTCCTCAGAAGCTGAAAGTGCGGCTTAAGGGTCGAATAGCGCGGGAAAATCCAAATCAAATTGCTGCCTGCCGGGCCTTTTCCAAAACTCGGAATTCCGCCATCCAGTTGTAGCCTTTGAATTCCAGAGCCCCTCAAAGACCGCTTTCCAGCTTGGCCATGATATCGTGAAGCGGTGTGACTATCACGCCATGCTTCATCGGATAGGGCTCTTTTACCGGCGCCACAATATATGCGTCGTCAGGAGAGATGTCTTCCAACGCACTCCAGAACCCTTTGGTGACCCTTGGAATTGTTGACGACTTCAGTTCGAAGGCCAGCACGCGTCGACCGCTTCTCAATACGAGATCGATCTCGGCTCCTGCGCCGGTTCTGTAGAAGGAAGGTTCAAAGCTTCTGGCGGACGCCAGAATGTTCTCCATCGCAAACCCTTCGAAAGAGGCACCCACAACCGGGTGAGAGAGCAGATCGTCATGGGTGCGGATGTCGAGCAGCGCATGAAGAACGCCGCTGTCGCGGATATAAATCTTTGGCGATTTTACCAGTCTTTTTTTTAAATTAGGTGCATCGGGCATGAGGACGCGAATCATGAAAGTATGTTCCAGAAGATCTACATATGATCGTATGGTATGAGAACTTACGCCCAGGGAATCAGCGAGTTTTGATGCATTCAGCAGTGCTCCGTGAATATGGGCACACATTCTCCAAAGTCTGCCGAGCCTTGCCGGCGGCATGCGAAACCCGAGCATACCGATATCCCGTTCAAGGAATGTGCGAACGAAGTCCTGCCGCCACTGTAAACTGACATCGTCATCGGCCGCGAGATAACTTCTGGGGAAACCTCCCCTCAACCAGAGGCGCCGAAGTTTACCAGGTGCTACAGGTTCAATCTCATTGAGCAGGAAGGGAGTCAGGTCAAGATAGGTAATTCGTCCGGCAAGGGATTCCGAGCTCTGACGTATCAAATCGCGCCCGGCGGAGCCAAGGATCAGAAACTGGCTGTTTCGGCCGCGCTCATCCACAATGCTTCGAAGCGTTGTAAACAACTCCGGGGCTCGTTGAATCTCGTCCAGACATATCAGGTCATCTTCATGCAAACTGAAAAATGCCAATGGATCATCCAGTTTAGCCAGATCGGCAGGATTCTCCAAATCCAGATAGACTGACTTTTTCAACGGTTTGACAATTTGTCCGGCCAGGGTAGTTTTACCGCATTGGCGCGGCCCCAAAATCGCAACGACCGGATTGTGTTGCAGCCGTTTATTGATTTCAGCAGTGAGACTTCTTGGGATTATTCCTCTCATATTTGAAGCTTATATTCAAATTTACGAGGAAAGTCAACAGAGATTATTCCGGGCGAGATCTGGACAAAGCATCGGAGTTTACGAAGATTGCCAGAATGCCCCGTGCTTTGCACGGGGAGGAGATATTTTTTAAAAGATCTTAGAAGCTCCGACCTTTGGTCGGAGAGTTTCACCCAGTGGCGTCAGGTCATCTCTTGAATAGAACCAATGACCCGTCGCAACTTGATTGCAGCAATTAACATCTATGAATGACAAGAAAAATAGAAGGACAAGAAAAAAGCGCTGGCTCTGGGTCATCGGGACCCTTCTCCTGCTAATCGGATTTTGGCAGTTGTTTACAAACCTTTATCGGGAAGAAGAGAAAGAACTGCGCCGTCAACTTCGGGAAACCGTAAAAGAAAAATTTCCAGAACAGACAGCTAAGTTCTTCCAGACATTCGGATTGTTTTACTTTGAAGCCGATCGGGAAGCACCCGGCGGCATGGCTCTGGATCGAAAATCCATCGTTCTGGTTCACGGTCTGGATGATCCTGGCGAGGTGTGGCAAAGTCTCGCACCGGAGCTGGTAAAAGAAGATTTTAATGTGTGGCTGATGCAATATCCCAATGACCAGCCGATCGTGGAGTCGGCCCGGCTGTTTTTCCTGGAGTTGAAGGGACTCAAGCAGCTCGGCATCCAGCGCATTTCCATTGTGGCGCACAGCATGGGTGGTCTGGTTTCCCGAGAAATGCTCACCAGTCCTGAAATTGAATATAACAGGTCTGCAGAAAACAGGCTTGTGCCCGAGGTAGCGGCACTCATTATGGTGGGAACCCCCAACCACGGTTCACAGCTGGCTCGATTCCGGGTTTTTACTGAAATGCGCGATCATCTGGCCCGGTTGACGAAAGGCGAAGCAAACTGGCTGGGGATAATTCTTGACGGCGCTGGCGAGGCCAAAATAGACTTGCTGCCAGGGAGCCATTTTTTAACCGAGTTAAACGGACGGCCACATCCGCAGGGGGTGGATATGTTGATTATCGCCGGTATTACCAGCCCCTGGAACGAAAGTGACATCAACCGCTGGGTTGGCAACTTACGCAAGAAAGTGCCGGATGATCAGCAAAAACGGGTCTATGAGCTTGGCAAGGATATGATTTCAATGACCCATGGATTGGGGGACGGCCTGGTGACCGTTGAATCTGCTCGGCTGGAAGGAGTTCCTCACCGAACCGTCGACGGCACCCACCTGTCGATGATTCGAAATATTACCAAAGGCAGCCAGCGCATGCCTCCAGCAGTGCCGATCATTGTGGAGCGATTGAAGAGAGGAGAGTAAAGAATCCAGTCTCAAAGGGGATTTGGAGGCTGTCCCCAATAAGGGGACGGCGCAAGGCCCAAGGCACAGGGCGCAAGGCAAAAGCAATTAAAGAAAAATTATCCTCTATTTGCGGCAGTCGGCTGGAGTTATGTAGCATTGCAAATTATCAAATTCCAATATCAAATGACCAAAACAGGTTTGGTCCGCCGGAGGCGGTTTGGTTATTGTGATTTGTTTGATATTTGTGATTTGTGATTTGGAATTTATGATACTAGAGTACTTCAAAACAGTTACAGTTTTTGACTGAGACGGAAATCATTCGGTTATTCCGCTGCCCGTGAACGAAATCCCCCCAACCCCCCTTTACGAAAGGGGGGCATTAAATGGGATATCTCAAGGGCAGACTAGTCCTCTTCCCCCTTTGCCAAAGGGGAACCGAGGGGGATTTTGCAGCGCGGTCGTCTTCCCGAAGATCACCGCAGCATATTTACTCTACAAGCAAAGCTAAACTAACCACAAGCACAGCAGGTGGGTTTCTAAACTATTAAACTCAACAATAAGGAGGTAATTATGAGCAATCTGGTGGTAATCGGTTTTGAAGATGAGCATACCGCATTCGCCATGAGGGCAGAACTGGGTAAGATGCAGAAAGAGTATCTGATCGACATGGAAGATGTGGTGGTGGTCACCAAGGACGACAAAGGCAAAGTCAAGCTGCATCAGGCAGTGAACCTGACTGCAACGGGGGCCGTGGGCGGTACTTTTTGGGGCATGCTCATCGGCATGCTTTTTCTCAACCCGCTTCTGGGTGCTGCCGTGGGCGCCGGGGCCGGGGCCATTAGCGGCAAGCTCTCTGACATTGGTGTCGACGACAATTTCATGAAAAAGCTTGGCGAGACCTTCACCCCAGGAACCTCGGCCCTTTTCGTGCTGGTGCGCAAAGCCACCCCGGACAAGGTGCTGGAAGGTCTGAAGGGGTTCAAGGGAAAAGTCATCCAGACCTCCCTCACCAAAGACAAGGAAGACGAGCTGCGGAAAGTACTCGAGGGGTAAGCTTTCCCTCCTTCTGTCCCCACAGGGGACGGCGTAAGGCACAGGGGAGATAGAAGATTTTAGATTGCAGATTGGAGATTTAGGAATTGAGGAATTAGGGAATTAAGGAATTGCGAATTCTGAATGCTTATTTGGGGATCAATCTTTGGCAGGCAGAGACGCCTGCCCCACTAGATTCTTAATTCTGGATTCTGGCTCCTGACTCCTAACTCCTGACACCTGAAACCAGACACCTGAAACCTTTGATTCCGAAATTCGCAATCCGAAATCCGAAATTGTCTCCCCATGCTCTATGCTCCATGCCCTAAGCCTTATGCCTTCTTCTACATAAGGGAAAAAAGGGGACTGCGATGAATGAAGTGATCGAGATCATCAAGAAACGGCGGAGTGTCCGAAAATTAGAGTCTAAAGCGGTGCCTGAAGAAATCATCAAGGACATTTTGGATTGTGCACGCTTGGCACCTACTGCAATAAATATTCAACCGTGGCTCTTCGGTGCAGTAACCGATCCTGGTCTGAAACGACAGATTGCTGATATCACCGACCATGGGAAGTTCATCAAGGAATGTGCGGTATGTTTCGCAGTGTTTACCGATTCCACCCAGAAGTATTTTTTGGAGGATGGCTGTGCTGCGACTGAGAACATCTTGCTGGCCTGTACAGCGCACGGCATTGGCAGTTGCTGGGTGGCAGGTAACAAGAAAGGTTATGTGGATTCCATTGGAAAGCTCCTGAACGTTCCGCATCCATACACCCTTATTGCCCTCATAGCAGCAGGATATTCAAGTCAACAACCTTCGCTTAAAAAGAAGACTCTTGATGAGGTAACCTTTTTCAACAAGGTCGCAAGATGAGGTATAACTGCACCCTGCAATTCGGTCTAAGACAGCTGAGGTGAATCCTGTTTCATCGAGAACTTATAACTCCCCTCCCCTGGCGGCCTCTGGCTCGTAGAGCCTACGCCTCGGAGAGGAGGGGATTAAGGGAAGGGGAATATAATCTATTGAAATCAACTCCTTTTCACCCTCACGCCAACCCTCTCCCGTCAAGGGAGAGGGGGCTTTTACCTCTCTGCTGTGAATGGTTTTCAGTGACTGTCAAGGTCAAAAATCAACTTACTCAAGAGTTCTCGGACAGCCCCTCTAATGCCTGCCATTGTCATTCTGAGGCGTGAGCCGAAGAATCTCGAAGGCGTAAGTATCTAGGTTTATGAGATTCTTCGCTTCGCTCAGAATGACAACTAGGCGCCTTCTTCCTGAAAATCACTGCAGCATACTTGTTCTACAAACAAAGCTAAACTATACCACCAGCACAGCAGGTGGGTTTTTTAAATACTTAGCACTCTATGATTACCTTTGAACGTGGCCTTGTGAAACTATACCCTGATGTTGCATACCAATGTCGCGGAAAAACGCGCTAGAGTGCGCCAGATGTGGCTGCGCACAGGCTCGGACAGGTCGAGGCGTACTTGACGTATGTGAAGTCCTGTCCGAGGGGAGCACGGCCGCAGATGGCGTGGTATAGCGTGAGCGCAGCGGTTTTTACCGGTGTAGGTATGCAACATTAGGGTAAACTTTAAAAAAAATTTGACCTGTTTCTATCCTCTGCTTATGGTTAGCTTAACCAGATTTTCGCTTAATCAAGGGGTTCGATCCATGAGTTACAGACCGGTCAGGCTGCTTTTGTATTTTAGCTTTGCCTTCTTGCTGAGTGGTTTTACAAATTCATTAGTAAATCCCCCAACCGTTGAACCCAGTCACGAACAGCTGCTATCCGGAAAACCTTTCATTTATAGGATCGAGCCTGAACCGCGAGGTGGACAAGCCTACAAAATGATCTACATCGTGCCCGTTCCAATTGAAGTGTTCTGGAGATTCAAGACTGATTTTCATGGTGATTTCGTCTCGACCAACAAATATGTCGAGGAGCAAACAGTCATCCGAGAAGAGAAGAATTTGGTGATCATAGAGAACAAATTGACCAACCAACCGGGGACAAGATTTAGGTGGCTGAATATACTCCACCCAAGGCAACACCGATTGGAGTTTGTCCTGGAAAATCCAAACCAATCCGGCCAAAGGTTTCACTACGGCTACTTCCAACTTGAACCCTTCGGCCCAAACACCAAAGTCTCCCATGCGGCTTATTTTGATTTCTTTGGCGCTTCCTTGTGGGCGACATTTCCCTGGCAGGGTGGCATGCATGCCTTTTTGGACTACATAGCAAGGTGGGAGCAAAAGACCATTGTTAAAGTGAAAAATGATTATAATCAGGGGTACTAGTTTCAGCCATGACCCAAATTAACAATATATCTTTTAGAATAATATTATTTACTGTTCTATTGATTTTAAACAGTTCCTACGTAGATGCACGAAAACTAGGTGACAATTGGCGAGTGGTTAAAGAAGATAAGGAAAATAATATCATTATTTACTATCGGACACTTGAAACAGGTAATACGGAATTTAAAGGAATTACCTATATTAATTCATCATTGAACAGTTTCGTTGCTTTAATTGATGATTTCGACAAAATGCCTGATTGGGCATATCGCACTGAAAAGGTAGTAAAATTGAGGCAAATAAGCAACAAGGAGGCCTATGTCTATACGATACATCCCATGCCATGGCCTTTCATGTCCCGTGACTCCGTTTTACTCTCACACATTGATCAGAATCCGCAGACATATGTTGTCACTGTAAAAGGGAGCGCCGTACCGAATTACATACCTCTCAATCACGACTACGTCCGTATTAGCAGTGGAGAATCATTCTGGCAGTCAACACCAAAAGGAAATGGCACCATAGAGGTAGTATTTCAGGGATATGGTGAGCCGGGCGGAAGTCTTTCCGAGTCTGTTTTTACTTCTGCTATCTTCCGTGCGCTGGTCAAATTGTATTTGTGGAAGTTACCCTACAAGACTTTAAAAGAGATGCGGCAGCAAATACAGAACGAAAAATACCACAAAAGAAGATTCAACTTCATCCAAGAACCTCCACAAAAAGTGATGTCTCGGGTCTTAACCCCAGGATCTTTTATGATTGCAGAATTAAAGGATTAAAGGATTAAGGAATTGAGGATTTTGGATGCTTGCCTGGGGATCACTCTTTGGCAGGCAGGGACGCCTGCCCTACTGGATTCTGACTTCTGACTCCTTCTTCTATGCTTTGCTCGTAACGAACCGCGGACAATTGACAAAAAGCCTTCCTCTTACGCCTTGTTCCTTGTACCTAGTGCTTACTGCCTAGTCCCTAGTGTTTTTCTGCCTGCTGCTTGCTGCCTCCTGCCAGCTATCCTTCTAATCCCCGTCTCGCCATTTCTCCGCGTCCCCGTGTCGTCCTCGCGGTGCGTAGTGCCTAGTTGTTTTCTGCCTTGACATCTCTATTGTGGCTCTGCTATCCTAACTTGTATCCGAAAATATACTAATTATATCGATTAGTTACATGAATCATTGTGTTCTAACTCAACAGCTTCTTCCAGCAACGATTTTACTTGAAGTTTTTTCCATCGTTAGTGGGCGGAAATATTGCCTTAAGAGGCAAATTCGGATATTGTTAAAGTCCTACCATCTTTCGAACTCATAAATTTCAATAGACTGTTGACTTAGGGAGCCGCTTGTAAAGTGGACCGTAGAACCTTCCTGAAGATTGCCGGTGTGGGCGGTTTATCCTTCGCCGCCAACTGCACCTCCCAGCCAGCGAAGACCTTGTACTCCCTTGTCCAGGCTCCGGATGACATGGTAACGGGTAGTGCCACCTGGTATGCCTCCACTTGCAGGGAGTGTCCGGCCGGTTGCGGTGTCTTGGCCAAAAACAGGGAGGGCAGGATCGTCAAGGTTGAGGGCAATCCTCTGCACCCCATTAACCAGGGGAAACTCTGCATGCGGGGCCAGGCAGCCCTGCAGGGTATTTACAACCCCGACAGGATCAAGACGCCTTTGCTGAAGGAAGAGGGAAAGTACCGCGCAGTTACCTTTGCTGAAGCTGAGGCCGTCCTCTACAGCAAAGCCGAGGCCGCGGCCAGGAATGGCAACGGCAGAGTCCGGATGCTCACCGAGGTTGTCGGGGAAAGTCTCCTTAACCTGATGAGCCAGTCTTTACAGAGGTGGAACTCCAAAGGACCACTGATTTTCGAACCTTATGCTTATGAATCTCTGAGGGAAGCCAATTTACAGGTCTTCGGGCTCGATGGGCTGCCATCGTACAGGATGGACGAGGCTGATTTCCTGCTATCTTTTGGTGCGGACTTTGTGGAGACCTGGTTGTCGCCCGTTGAATACGCCAGGAAGTTCAAGGCCTTTCACAGTCTGCAGGGGAAAAACAAGTCGCTGTTCTTTCACGTTGCCCCCTATCAATCTCTTACCGGCGCTAATGCAGACATCTGGCTCTCCTGTAATCCTGACACCGAATATGTCATTGCCCTCGGACTATTGAGGGAAAGCCTGCGCCATGGCAAAGGAAAATCTCTTCCTGACAAACTTAGGGCTGCCATGGAGACCGTCTCTGAACCTTATACCAAAGACAAGGTCCACGAGCTTTCAAGCTTACCTCCTGAATCCTTCGATAAGCTATTTATCAATCTCAATGTAGCCCGAAAGCCTCTCATACTTGGCACTATCACCGGTGCAACCGGAGAAAATAGCCTACAGCTTAATATTGCCGCCAATCTCCTTAATTTAATTTTAGATCCTGATCTTACCCTTCTCGACTTCGCAAACTCCCACCGGGTGGAGGTGGCCTCCAGGAGAGCTGAGGTTGTCAAATTTCTTGAACAGCTGCAGAGTGATTCCGCCAGGCTACTTTTGCTCAACAATGTTAATCTGGCCTTTGCCTTGCCCTCGGGAAGCGGAGTGAAACAGGCCCTTGAACGGGAATCTCTGTTTGTTGTCAGTTTCAGCAACTTCATGGATGAAACCTCTGAGCTTGCCGACCTTATTTTGCCGGTCCGCCTCCCCCTTGAGGCCTGGGATGAGTACGCGGGCAAGTCTGAAATCATCTCCACCCTGCAACCAACCATGGGCAGTCTGACCGGGGCGCCAAATCTTGGAGATGTGTTGCTGCGCACCTCCTTTGGCCCGAAGCGGCCGTACAAAAATTTACAGACTTACCTCTTTGCACAGCTCACCATCAACGGAGTTATTAGAGACAACAGCAACTGGCTGCAAGCCTTGCAAAACGGAGGAATCTTCAACCTCAAGACCCGGAAGCAGCAACCACGAGTGCATCTCTCCAGTGGATTTGAGTCTGCCTTTACAATCTCGCCTTCTCCCAAAAAGACTGACCTAGTTTTACTCGCTGCTACTTCCATCCGTTTTTTTGACGGCAGGGGTGCCAACCGGCCATGGCTCTGTGAGGTCCCCGACACCCTAACCCAGGTTGCCTGGCAGACACCGATCCTAATGCATCCCGAAACCTTGGCCACAAGAGGGTTGAAGCAGGGCAATATTGTCCAGATAGAATCCAGATGGGGCGAACTGGAAGCGCCCGTCTACGAAACGGTTGGTGTTCACCCCAGT
>WOR8_10006294_pt1 | contig 11412 bp, 9 predicted proteins | sample DeeMarSeWOR38_10_FD_19890 | JGI IMG/M metagenome (IMG submission 19890)
GTACAGGCAGTCATGGCGGCGCAGTTTCTGGAAACGGACCCAGATATCCGTCTGGATATACTCCACCAGGTGCCCGATGTGGATAGGTCCGTTGGCATAGGGCAGGGCGCTGGTCACCAGGATTGTGCGTTGGCTCGGGCTCATATCGGCGGTTTCGCGTTAAAACCTTGTATCGCGTGCAGTTATCAATCCGCAAGTATGCCACAGCCGTATGACCAATGCGGTATATCCCGTCTGGAGGGCTGGGGACGGGGCAGGGCAGTTGGTGTACAATTCGCGGTCAATTTTTACATGCAGACAGGCGCATTCGCGCCAGTGACAGTTCCAAGGAGCAAGCAATGGCTGATGTGACCCAATCCCAGGTTGAGGAAAAACTGGCATCCTACGTGGATCCCTACCTCGAAAAGGACCTGGTATCGAGCAAGTGCATCAAGGAAATCAGCATCGACGGCGACACCGCGTCGGTCCAGGTGGTCCTTGGTTTCCCGGCAAAGGGTTATCACGGCCAGCTGGCCGATAACCTCAAGCAGCTGGTGGAGTCGATCGACGGCATCAGCACGGCCAGGATCGATGTGACCAGCAAGATTGCCGCTCACAAGGTGCAGAAGGGCGTCAAGCACATCGAAAACATCAAGAACATCATCGCTGTCGCCTCGGGCAAGGGCGGCGTCGGCAAGTCCACCACGGCCGTCAACCTGGCGCTGGCGCTGTCGGCGGAGGGCGCAAAGGTCGGCATCCTGGATGCCGACATTTACGGTCCCAGCCAGCCCCGCATGCTTGGCGTGTCCGGCAAGCCGGAGTCAAAGGACGGCAAGTCGCTGGAGCCAATGAACAGCTACCATTTGCAGGCCATGTCCATCGGCTTCCTGGTCGACGAGGAAACACCGATGATCTGGCGCGGCCCGATGGTGACACAGGCCCTGCAGCAGCTGCTGAACGATACCAACTGGGACGACCTGGACTACCTTGTGGTCGACCTGCCGCCGGGCACCGGCGACACCCAGCTCACACTGGCACAGCAGGTGCCGGTCAGCGGTGCCGTGATCGTGACCACCCCGCAGGACATCGCGCTGCTTGATGCACGCAAGGGTTTCAAGATGTTCGAGAAGGTCGAGGTTCCGGTGCTTGGCATCGTCGAGAACATGAGCATTCACATCTGCAGCGAGTGCGGCCACGAGGAGCACATTTTCGGCGAGGGCGGTGGCCAGCGGATGTCGGACCAGTACAATGTTGATTTCCTCGGTGCCCTGCCGCTCGACATCCGCATCCGCGAGGAGACGGATTCCGGCAAGCCGACCGTAGTGGCGGAGCCGGACAGCCGCATTTCGCAGATCTACCGCGAGATAGCCCGGCGCACGGCGGCCAAGCTGTCACTGAAGAGCAAGGACTACGCGGCGCGGTTCCCGCAGATCGTTATCCAGAACGATTGAAAATGACACCGCAGGGACGCAGAGGGCGCAGAGAAAAGCGTATTACCGCAAAGGCGCAAAGAACGCCAGGGTTCTGGTGATGATGAACACCAAACACGTTTGGGTCTGGTCATGGATCCAGCGACGAACCGGACTGATTCTGTAATTTGTCATTGCGTCCCTTGAGTCCCTTGCGTCTTTGCGGTGAATTGATTTTGTTTTCTCTGCACCCTCTGTGTCTCTACGGTAAGTGTTTTGTGTTTATGACCTCCCGGCCGGGCCTGCGCCCGGCATGTTCAGGAATCAGGTGATATGTCGATCAAATCCGACAGGTGGATACGCCGCATGGCCGAGGAGCACGGCATGATCGAGCCGTTCGAGCCGGGACAGGTGCGCGAGAACGGCAACGGTCGTATCGTTTCTTACGGCACATCGAGCTATGGCTATGACATCCGTTGCTCGGACGAATTCAAGATCTTCACCAATATTAACTCCGCCATCGTTGACCCGAAGAACTTCGATGCCAGCAGTTTCGTCGACCTGAAGGCCGACGTCTGCATCATCCCACCGAACTCGTTTGCACTGGCGCGCACGGTGGAATACTTCCGCATCCCGCGCAATGTGCTGACCATCTGCCTTGGCAAATCGACCTATGCCCGCTGTGGCATCATCGTCAACGTCACGCCCTTCGAGCCGGAATGGGAAGGGCACGTGACGCTGGAGTTCTCCAATACCACGCCGCTGCCGGCGAAGATCTACGCCAACGAGGGTGTGGCGCAGGTGCTGTTCCTGGAATCCGACGAGATCTGCGAGACGTCCTACAAGGACCGCGGTGGCAAGTACCAGGGGCAAAAGGGAGTAACGCTGCCAAAGACCTGAATGCGCTGCCGGGTTGCTGGAGTATTCGCCGCGGGGGCGCAGCGCAAGCGAATAGCAGAAGTATTCACCGCCAGGGCGTTGACCACGGTTGACGCCTTTCAAGCCTTCGTTATTGAAGCAGGTAGGCAGCCATTGATATTCCCGGGCGCATGTTCATCACCAGGATTTCTGGTGCAGCTCAGGTTTGTCCGGTTCCTGACTCGCCATGCTGCATGGCAGCCTTTAGCAAAGGTGGGGTAATCAGCGTCGTCGTGATCACCATCAGGACAATCGCCGAGAAAAGAAAATCGTCAATCACACCGAGCGTTTTTCCAATAGCAGCAAAGATCAGACCGACTTCTCCCCGGGGCATCATGCCGAACCCTACGGCCAGGCGGTTTGCCGATTTGCCGGCAAAGTAACCGGCTGCGACCTTGCCAATGACTGCAGCAAGCAGCAGACCTCCAGCTGCTAGTATGACCTGCGGGTCAAGGAATGACTCCACTTTCACCTGGATGCCCATTAGAACAAAGAATATGGGTACCAGAACAACCTCCAGCGGCATTATAAGGTCCTTGATGGTGTAGGACTTGTTCGGAATTATGCGACAGCTTTTGAAATAACTCTCCTGTAAAACCAGTCCGGCAGTGAATGCACCGACGATTGTTGCCAGCCCCACCAGGTTTGCCATCCAAGCGAGGGCCATGACAAAAAAGTAGGAGGTGAACATCTTGGCTTCCACAATATCCAGATTGCAGAGGTAGCGAACGACGATACGCAGGAAATACGGACCAATCAGCACGGCACCGACAAGGAATACTGTCGCCAGAAAGATCACCAGCAGGATATCGGCAATTTCGACACCGCCCGAGGCCACTATGCCGCTGACAATGGACAACATCAGTAATGCAAGGATATCGTCGATTACAGCCGCACCGAGAATCAGACGTGCTTCGGTGGATTGCTGCTTGTTGATGTCCTGCAGTACGCGTGCTGTAATTCCGACGCTGGTTGCGCCCAGGGTGGCGGCAATAAACAGGTCGGTATTCAACGGCAGTTCCGGCATGAAAGCCCTTATCGCCAGGAAGCCAAGAATAAAAGGTAACAGCATGCCCGATATGGCGACCTGCATGGAGTTTCGTCCCACCTGCCGCAACTCATCGAGGCTGGTATCAAGGCCAACAAGAAACAGCAGAAAGATGACACCGTAACGGGAGAATACGTCAACAGCGTGTGCCATCTGCACCAGTTCCAGTCTATGCGGTCCCTTCAGTACTTCGAGGACGGTTGCCACACCGTCGCCTGATATACTGGCTGCCGCAGCCTCCTCCATTGTCTGACCGGCCATGGTCAGTTGAAAGATATCGAATATCTCCGGTCCCTGCCGCAGGAGGATAATGAGGTCTGAACCGAAGTAGTAACCAAGGTTTCCAAGAATGACGCCCATTAACAGTTCGCCAAACACGGACGGTTGCCTCAGTTTGCGGGCAGCGAAGCGTCCCAGGATGGCAAAGAACAGAATACTCGTTACGCCAAGAATGACAGCTGCAATGGGATCGCTATGCTCAGGCCCGAAATGGATAGCATATGCAGATGCAGGCATGGCAATAGCCAAAAGAAACAGTACAGAACGCATCATGGCGGCATGGAATAAATTCGTGGACCGGGTGATTGACATCGCCTGTAGTATAACTCTGCATCAGTCAACACATACAGGGGTGCGCCTGGTAATCTATACCAGCAGGCATTGATGTCACATCCAATAGTCTGGATGTCTGCTTGCAAATGTATCCGGAAGCCAGGGCCCCTGTCCTCGCTGCATCTTTCTTTCTATCAGGGCAGCAATACCTGGTCTGTTAATGAAGTGCCACGGAAATATAAAAACGGCAAGCATTGCCATTACCAGAAAGTTCGCGCAATCCTGGCCGGGCGAACTTCAAGTTCCTGGGTATTCCCGTCTTTCCGGGTGAAATACCCGAGTGATTTACTCGGATGGCCGGAATTGCCACTGGAAGTAGTCATTCACCGGTCTGTCCTCGGGCGGCCATTACTGACCCGGCGCAGTCATTCGAACATATGTTCATTCTACTGGCAATGCGAGCAATGACGTCTGGCGTTAGGCAGCGATAACTTCGGCAGATCTGCTAAAGCAAAGGCCGCAGGTCGAGCTCTCACCCGGGTGATCGGGCCTGAATATATATTTTTGTTACGCTATTTACTTTCTCAACATTCAGTGTATACAGATAACTCATGCACACGGTCGTGTGCGTGATTACGACCATCCGGGTCGGTTCTTTGGGCTTTTAGTCGGACGGATCGATACAGGGTTTCAGTAGCACGATCCCGGTCAGGTCTGTTCGGTAGCCGGGAGAATCATTTCCATGACCGATATTCCAGGTCTGTTACCGACAGGTGCAGCTCTAACCGCCTTGTTGTCGTCCAGCTGTCCGAGCCAGGCCAATGTATTAATGACTGCGTCAAGGTTCGCGGAAGCGCGCTCGCCCGAGTTGGTAGCGATGTTTCGCGTTGCGAGGAACAAACAGCATCGAGTGCGTCACCTGGTGGCTCGGACATCGCAATCGCGCCACCGCCCATGCGTGGTGTTATATGCGTAACGTCAATTTGCAGCTATATATCAGCTCAAACCGGGGTTTTACATGAAAAATATTTTTCTGGCTTTTACGATTTCAGTATTTGCAGCCTTGCAAGGCTGCGCAACAACGGGAACTTATAATTATCAGTTTCAGCCTACAGGAGTGGAACCAATATTTACTCTCATAGATTCCAGGCCGGAAATGGATAAAAAGGCTGAAATAATGTCGTCAAACATAGCAAGTGACCAATATGGAATATATCGCCTGGGTGACAATCAGATCGTTCCTGACAGGATTTTATATCTGAAAGAGAAACTGTCGGAGAATGACAGATATTTCACTGAGCAAACGAATATTCATGTCAAACGCTTTGTGATTTATAACAACATGCAGGAGATTATAAGAAGAAATGCCGGTTTTGGCTTATTTGGCGCTGCTGGTGTCCTGGTTGGCGCGGCCGTTGAAAAGCCGGATTCAGATGCTTTCATCATTACCGAGCTTGCATTGGAAATTGACTCCAGGACCTACTCGTCCAATGTCACAACACCATATGTAATAAACAAGGCAAAAGGAGTGAGTGAAGAAGATATGGGGAAAATAATCAAGTCCTCTATGGAGGAAGCAATTAATGAAATTCTACTTGAATTAGGCAAAGGTTAACGCAGATAACTAGGCCGCCCAGAGCGTGTACGCCGGTCTTCAATAATAGCATTAATCTGGCCGGGAACTGACGTGGCCAGAAATCAGGAAAAGTACTGATGCAAAAGTACAGGAATATATCACGCGGTATATTTGCCGGAGTGCTGGCAACATTCATTCTTTCTCTGCTGACACTGAGCAAAGAACTAATCCCGCAATTTGAACTTGTTACCTTGCTGATTGGTATTGCCCCGGCCATTCTGTACGGTTCTGGATTGCCAGCGCCGTTTGCAGGCTGGCTATGGTTGTTTGCTATCGGTGGTTTGTGGTGGGGAGCCTGGTTCACGATCATTGCACCGATTCTTCCAGGGCGCTCATTTCTGATCAAAGGTGTGGTGTTCGGTCTTGTTATCGGTCTGGCAGTTATCTGGACAGTCATGCCCCTTGCGGCGGCTGGGGCACTTGGTATGGAACTGAGTCTCTGGCAGCCTCTGGTCACCCTATTGGAGCATTTGATCTATGGTTTGTCGCTGGGATGGATTTACGGCAGGCTGGCATCGTAATAATGGACATCGGCCTGCTACTGACGCGTCTGATTCCCGGGCGGACGAGAAATGATTAATCGCTCAACAACGGCAGGTCGAGTACGCGTGGTTTGTACGCTGCTGCTGGCCTGCTTGCTATCCGCTTGCGCCTTTCCTGCCGCGGAACGACAGACATTAGCGGATATTAGCATCAGGGAGCCGGTCCTCTTCGAGCACCGCGCAAGGTGGGGATACACGCCTGACGGGCGCCGGGGTATCGCCAAGGGCATCATTGTATGGGAAGGCGGCGGAGACCTGGTGCTTACGCCGACGACCTTGTATGTGCTTTACGGGAACAAGATGAGCAGGACGATCTCTTATGCTGCAGTGGTGGCTGCGGAAGTGGGCCCGGTACAGGATTGGGCGCACCCGCCATTCGGCGCGCCGACCACGCTGGAGAACTTGCTCATCGTGAAGACGGTCGACGATGTGTTCCGCTTCTCCGGCAAGACAGATGATTGTGACGAGAGTTGCGTGTTCCAGTTCATCGATACTGACACAGCACTGGGCGCCTCGGGATTGCTCCGGCCCGAATCTGGGAGTACGGATTCTGAAGCCGTAAACCGGGCGCTGAACATCATCAACGAGCACAGGGAGCAAGTGGACGCCTTCGGTCGACTGGATGGAGAGCATCGGGCCGGGCTGGTGACACGGCTACGACCCCGACAGGTGAACTGGATCTGGTGGCGGGACAAAGGCTCCGAAAAAGGCCGGCCTGATTCTGCAGTGGAGAAACAGATCGATGAGCGATTGCGATGGTTGTCGCCGTCCCTGTCGGACGGCTTCGATCAGGAGGCACAGGCGGCTCTCGAGGTCGCCTTCCGGGAAGGGGGGGGTGACCAGGGTTTCACCTTCCTGCCGCTTGATGCCGGGGAACCCCACTGGGATGAGAGATGGCTGGGCTATAAAGAGGCAGATACGCTGTCCAGGGCACGGCCGGATTTGAGCCGCTTGCTGCTGATTGAACTGATACAAATGAATTTCTACCCGCGAAACATGGCCGTTCACGACACCGAATCCGTAGAAGCAAGGTACCGGATACACGTGGACTTCTTCGATCTGCAACCCGCCAAACCCGGCACCAACTTCTGGTACGAGCATATAGTGACGCGGCCATTACGCGACTGGCTGGAGGGCGGTGAGATGCTGATTGAGATCGATCTGGTGGAGGCCTTGGGTATCGTGGCAGAAAAAACACGTTCGCTACTGGCGGCGTCCCCGACCGGGTAATGCTGGCTGAAATAATTCATAACCAACAATGCAAGGTGGGACCGCGTCCTGGCGCGGAATTTCGCTTTCTGGCTCAAGGTGTGAATACGAATTGCTCGTCGTAAACGGTTACTTTTGCTGCAAAGCGGAACTAGACGTCTAGCCAGGGTTCGGCTGCTTTCGGGGGTATTCCAGACCTGGAACGGCAAATTCCTGAGTCAACCAGTCAGATGTCAATTCGCAATATGGTGGATCTTTATTCCAGGGCGGACCTCACCGGAGTAGGGCAGACTAGGTCCTGACATAGGTATCGATAATTGCACAGGACATCACGGCCCAGGTCAATTATTATAATCAGCATACGAATCAAATCCGTATGTCTCGAGGAGTCGCCCCGTGAGTTCCACAAAATTCAGCGCCGTCATAAGCATCCTGCTTGGTGTTGGCGCGATTATTTTGCCTTACCTTTTCGGTACCTTGGCGGTGATGATGCTCGGCGGTGTGATGCTGGCCAGCGGCGTCGTGTCGCTTCTCTACGTCAATGCCGCACGTAAGGAGGGAATCCCCGTCAGCGTTTTTGCCCCCTGGGTACAAGTTATCGCCGGCGTGGTTATTCTGATCTGGCCGGGGCTGGCATTATGGATAGTGGCCGTCATTCTTGGCGGCGGTCTTATCCTCAGCGGCATCACCGGCCTTGCAGCCCTCGGCGACTCAGGGGTGGTCAATCCACCCGTACTTCGCAAGATCGAATTATGGTCGAGCATTGTACTTGGCGCACTGCTAATCGTTTTGGGAAGCGCAGGCTCCGCCATTCTGCTCGGGGTGGTCCTGGGAGTTGCCTTGATCAGTACCGGCCTTCAACAGTGGCGCCTGGCAGTTTAGGTGCTTGACCATCATCCGAAAGAATATTCGCCCATGCCAGGTGCACACTAGGCTAATACAGCGGACAGATAACGTTAAGGTATTAGGAATGCCGTTATTGCGGCTATTCGGAAGTAGAGGTGGTGTCAGGGAACGGCAGGTCGAGGTGTATTTCAGCCGTTGTACGGCAAATTACTGATCTACCCGCCTGGATGTCCGGGTCCGGTTACGCCCCCACGTACCGACCATCCATCGCAATTTGTTGTATGTTTTGAACGTACTGGAGGCGGTAATTCCGGATTATGTCACCAAGAGGCATTTTGGGCTCATTCCGGTCACCCATGGTCCACTAATATTTATAGGAATCAAGTCACTTGCATATGAATCAATTTAGTCTCCTGCAATGAGGCAGGAAATTATAAGATTAACCGCACCTGTATTTGCTGCATGCATTTATCAATCTGTCAGACACAAGAGGCCCTGCATTCAATGCAACATCTATATGCCTGTATTACGAAACCATCGAATTACCTTTTCCGGATTCTGCGGGTAGCCCTGTTTCTTCCGTTACTGGTGCTATTGCAGCTTGCCGGATGTGCCACTACCTATCCCGTAAACCCGTCTTTGGCCCAGGTTGACAATGAAGCGGGCTACCGCTTTCAGAATGTCGTCGAGCAGTCGGACAGGGGTGGTGATGTGCTGTTTCTGCTTGCGTTTTCCGGTGGAGGCACGCGTGCCGCCGCATTTTCCTACGGTGTGCTAAAGGAGCTGTCGGAAACCACTCTCGGTAAAGGCGGGCAGAGATACCGGTTGTCAGATGAGATCGACATCATTACGGCGGTTTCCGGTGGCAGTTTTACGGCTGCCTATTTCGGACTTTTCGGAGACCGAATATTCGAAGATTACGAGGAGGATTTCCTCCGCCGCAATCTGCAGGGAGAACTTACGAGCAATGTTATCAATCCCGTCAACTGGTTCCGGTTGTTGTCGCCTTTTTACACTCGTGCCGACATGGCTACCGAACTGTATGACAAGACCATCTTTAACCATGCCACCTTCGGCGATTTGCAGCGGGCACACGGTCCTTATATCGTAATTAACGCCACGGAAATGACCCTGGGAACGCGTTTCCAGTTTACCCAGGACTATGCTGACATTATCTGCACTGATCTGAGCCAGTTGCCTGTGGCCAGGGCCGTTACAGCATCGTCGGCCGTCCCCCTGCTCTTTAGCCCCATTACGATAACTAACCGCGCCGGAGATTGCGACTGGCAACGACCTGCCTGGGTGCAGGATGCTCTGGCCACCCAGGATCGCAGCAGCCGACTGTACAACCTTGCCTCCAACATGATGGCACTGGAAGACCATCAGGAACGCCCATATCTGCATCTGTTCGACGGGGGGTTGGCCGATAATCTGGGGCTGAGGGCACTGTTAGACGGTGTGCTGCGCCATGATGGCATCATGGCGGCTTTGCAGGCGATCGGCATGACCAATACTCGCAAGGTTGTTGTGATACTGGTCAATGCCGAAACGGCACTGGATGTCGAGTCAAGTCACAAGATGCAGACGCCGACGTTTACCGCATCCCTCAGTGCTGCGACCTCGGTGCCACTTGCTCGGTATAGTTTCGAAACCGTCGCCTTGCTGAAAGACCGCCTGCGAGAGTGGGAACGGCAGTCCTATGAAGAAGAGTGCGGTACCGGGTCCTATCCACCAGAACACCAGCAGAATGCTGCTGCCGACGGTGGCTGTAAGGGCGTGGATTTTCACTTTGTCGAGGTCAATTTCAGCGAACATCCTGATGCCGATGAGCGAGATTACCTCAAGCGCCTGCCCACCTCGTTCGTATTACCGGATATGGCAGTGGACCGATTGATCGAGGCCGGCCGGCTGGTGCTGAAGAACAACGGTGAATACCAGCGCTTGATCTCACTGACAAGGCAGCCAGGCGCAGCTACTCACTGAGTGGTGAGGCGGCATGGATGCTGACAGTGCCAATCTTGCAGGGGCGGTCCCGCGTTCTTACTCTTGTATGTGACCGGGATTGGCCTGCCGGCATGACGGCAATGCCCTGGAGTAGGGCGCAAAGCTAAAAGACAAACAAGTGAGAAGGCACGGGTGTTTATTATGAATTCCCGGTCTGCTTGTTCTGTATGCCCTCTTTTTGCGGGCTGCGTATGTGATTATTTATTTGTTTGACAATGGTTAAGAGACTTCAAATCACGAAATCGCTAATGAGTTAGGTGGTTGCAGAAAACTGACTTGGTTGAAAGTTAATATTTCGTCGGCAAACGAGGTCTTGCCGGGAAGATAGGGATGTCGGGGATAGGCTGCAAACCGGAACTACAGGTAGAACCGGGGAACGGCTACTTCCGGGCTATTTCAGTCTCGGGTCGGAGTGTGCCAGTAACTGGCACAATCGCCTGTTTTCCTGCCTGAGACCCTATACGGGCCAGTTCGGCAATGCGTTGCTGTAGTACGGCACGCTTGTATTGGCTTTTCATGTAATACAAGGCGCTGGCAGTGACCAGCAGGGCCAGCATCAAGAGGATTGTTGCTATTGCTTTTGCACTCATTGGGTGCAGCATATCATGGAGAATTTCCGTTTTCAGGCTACCGTTTACGTCTTGCTGTATGACCGTTATTGCTGCAGACCGGGATAGACGCCTGGCCAGGGAACGGCAGGTTCAGGAGGCAAGCCTTCTGTTTATTCATTGCTCATATAAACAACAACTTAGCGTCTGCTTTCGAGTCGTTATCGGACCTGGAACGTCCTGCTGGCTACTTCCCGGCTTGAGATCTGGCAGGCGGCTTATGACCCAGCCCGGACTTTCATGATTTCGCCCTGGAGGGGGATGAAAGGACGATACGCGGACCTTTAGTTTCAGGTGGCTTTCTGGTGTCACGAACTCAAAACTGAAGTACTGCGGCTTGGTCTGGACATCTGCACAGCATCAAGCACTGCTCATTGGACATCACATCCGACTGGTGCAGTGATTCTCTACCCATTGATTTACCTGGCGGCTATCGCATGCCGTGGCATGCGGCAAAAAATGGCAAGCGCTTGTTTCAAAGGAATATCCTTGACATGTTTCCCGTCGGACCCAAATAGTGCCCTATGCTTAAACAGCAGGAAGGAGTTGCGCGAGTGCGGCTGACGGAGAGGCGTGCTGCGGTCATGACGGACTGCAGGGGGGCGTAGATGGCCGGAACGGCAATCGCTACGGCTGGTCGCGTCCTGTGGCGGATGCTGGA
>WOR8_10006296_pt1 | contig 11412 bp, 12 predicted proteins | sample DeeMarSeWOR38_10_FD_19890 | JGI IMG/M metagenome (IMG submission 19890)
GGCGCATGAACTATCCTGGATGCCTTATCGTTATAATTTGGCGGTTAGTATACATGAGCATTTACGAAAATCGACAGGGAATTATGATAAATCCACGCGTATAATTGCCATCCTTTTAAATACTGAAAACAAACAGGACTCACCATGCCCAGTCAGCCATCAAAAGAACTGGAAGTCTTTGATAATCCACAACCTGACAAGGACTACACCATTCGCATCCGCATACCGGAATTCACCTGCCTGTGCCCCAAAACCGGCCAGCCTGATTTCGCCACCCTGAACCTCGAATACGTGCCAGATATGTCATGTATCGAATTGAAATCATTAAAGATATACGTCTGGTCTTTTCGTGATGAGGGCGCATTTCATGAAGCCGTGACCAACCGGATCCTGGCCGACATGGTCGCTGCCTGTCAGCCGAGATTCATGCGCCTGACGGCAGAATTCGGCGTCCGCGGCGGCATTTACACCACGGTCGTGGCCGAACACAAAAAAGCGGGCTGGACTGCAGAGCCCCCGGTGCAACTTCCCTGATCCACCCTGTTGCAATACGCGGTTTAACAGGAGCATGATCGAGTGAGTTCTGCGATATTCCTCGGCATCGATCTCGGCACCTCCGGCGTGCGTGGCAGTGCCATAGACACGCTGGGCAACGAGCTCGCCACTGCCAGAACGGCCCTGCCCCGCATCCAGCAGCCATCCGACTGGCAGCACGCGGCCTTCGATGTGATTCGCCAGTTATGCGACCAGCTTGAATCCGGGCTGATTCAATCCATCGCCATCGATGGCACTTCCGGCACCGTCATGCTGTGTGATGACTCCGGCGAGCCCTGTTCACCGGCGCTGATGTACCACGACCAGAGCTGCACCGATGAAGCTGAAATCATCAATGGCCATGCGCCTGAAGACAGCGCGGCGCGTGGTGCCAGCTCTTCCCTTGCAAAAGCACTGTACCTGCTGAAAAACCACGCGCCTGCCGCACACATCTGTCACCAGGCCGACTGGATCGCAGGCCTGCTGTGCGGGCGTTTCGACATCAGCGATGAAAACAACTGCCTCAAGCTGGGCTATGACCCGGTCAAACGCGAGTGGCCGAAGTGGCTGACCGGGACCGGGGTCGACAGCCCATTATTACCACGTGTATACGTTCCCGGCACCACCATCGCCCCGCTAGACAAAAATATCGCGCAGCAACTGGGCATGCCCGCGCACTGCCGGCTTGTTGCAGGCACCACTGACAGCATCGCTGCCTTCATTGCGACCGGCGCCTGCGAGACGGGTGAAGCCGTGACCTCGCTTGGCAGCACACTGGTGTTAAAGCTGATATCCGACAAACCGGTTTTTTCCAGCCGGCTTGGCGTCTACAGTCACCGCCTGGGCGATAGCTGGCTTGCAGGCGGCGCCTCCAACAGCGGCGGCAAGGTCTTGCTCAAATATTTCGACCAGGCACGCATGGACGAGATAACGCCCTTGCTGCAACCCGGAGTCCCTACCGGACTGGATTATTATCCGCTGGTACAGGCCGGTGAACGCTTTCCGCGCAATGATCCCGACCTGCAGCCCATGCTCGAGCCGCGCCCTGATGATGAAGTGAAATTCTTCCAGGCCATGCTGGAAGGCATTGCCGGTATTGAAGCCGAAGGCTACAGGGCGCTGTCACAACTGGGGGCACCGGCAGTTACAAAAGTATTTACCTCCGGCGGAGGCAGTTCCAACCCGGCATGGCGTAAAATACGCGAGCTGAAACTGGGCGTGCCGGTAGAAATTGCAGAACACAGCGAAGCCAGTTACGGCACCGCCCTGCTGGCAATGCGCGCATGAACAGTGAACAGAATAAGACAGATCTCGCGGGGTTATTGTGATTAATTACATAAAAGGTATAAATGATTGCTTGAGCGGTTTCGGCCTGATTTTTAAATCCGGCATTCGTCGTTATGTCATCATACCGCTGATAATTAATACCGGCCTGTTCGCCACAGCTATCTACATATTGAGCCAGCAAATGGACAGCTGGCTGGAAAAACTGCTGCCGAGCTGGCTGTCATGGCTGGAATGGCTGATCTGGCCATTATTTGCTGTAACCATCTTATTGATCGTGTTCTTCAGCTTTACATTGATCGCAAATCTTATCGCTGCACCGTTTAACAGTTATTTATCAGCCAGTGTTGAACAAAAGCTGACGGGTTCAAAACCTGAAAACATGGTCAATGAACCCGTATGGAAAACCGTGGTACGAACTGTCAGGGCGGAACTCCGCAAAACTGTTTACTTTCTACTCTGGCTAATTCCGTTAGCACTGTTGACCATCATCCCCGTTATCAATGTGGCTGCCCCTTTTGCATGGTTCCTGTTTGCAGCCTGGTCGTTCTCTATTGAATACATGGACTCGCCACTGGGCAACCGCGGCATGCTGTTCGATGAAATCCGCTCCTACAATCGAAAAAACAGGATGCGCTCGCTGGGTCTGGGTACCGGGGTATTCATCATGACCAGCATCCCCGTGCTTAATTTTCTCGCGATGCCGGTTTCAGTGTGTGCCGCGACAAAAATGACCACCAGGATATCCGCTCAAGCATCAAGCTGAAATATGGACGAAAGAATTACAGAACTTGAAATCAGGTTGACTCACATCGACGATACGCTCGATGTATTGAATCAAACCATCATTGAGCAGCATAAGCTGATCGATCAACTGCAACTGCAAATTTCCATTCTTGAGAAAAAATTGAAAGCCTCCGCCGCATCCAATATTGCGCACGAAAGCGAGGAAACGCCACCGCCGCATTATTAACAGCACAGCAATAATTCGCATACACTGACAGCCCCAAAAGAAGACACTGATTATCTGCAATAGTCAGGATTGGCGATATAAAAACAGTTATAGATATTTACTCTCGCAGAAGCGCAAAGGACGCAAAGGTTATTTGCGTTAAAAAAATAAAGATTTTGAAATTGTTGGCGTACTTGGCGCCTTAGCGAGAGAAATAAAAATACAAATCTCGCAGAGACGCAGGGGGCGCAGAGGAATTTTGGGGTTAGAAAATTATCTCTTCATGAATTACCTGGCGATCTTGGTGCCTTAGCAAGAGAAAAAAAACAAATAAACTCTCGCCAAGGCGCAAAGCACGCAAAGGTGTTTGGGGTAAGAACAAAATAAACAATGAAGTTCTCTGCGCCCTCTGCGCCTCTGCGAGAGAAAAAACAATTAATTCCTCCCGGGCTACTCGCACTTGATCTTCTAAATAGCGCGATGTTGCTGTAAATGCGGTCGTATTTCCTTAAAAAACCAGAATAAGAGCTTGACATATATTTACATTAGGAATAGTTTCCCAACTATCCCAAATAACAAATCAGCGCAGGAATTTGCGGTGGGTCAGTAGTACCTTTCATGCACACACCGGATGTGTCCGCAATAATCCGGTAGATACTCTTCTATTTCCAGATCCAGTCGGTTTGGTTGCGCCGATGTATCGCAAGGCAACCATTTTTTCATTAAAGAATCAGATACCGGGCGTCTACCCTGGCTGGCAGGCTTCATACAGGAATGAACATAAGCGGGCGAGTACATTTGCTCAACAAGCCCTCTTCAGTATCATCCATCAGTGCGCCGTATAACAGGCCATGTTGATGACATCCCAGGACAACCAGATCGACCCCCAGTCGTTCGGATTCATTCAATATCGTACTTATGATCGCGCCTTCTACTAACAGAGCCGTGGCGTCAACATTCTTGTTCTTCATGCATTTTGCAAGATGCTGCAAAAATTCATGTTCATTACGAAGCTCATCAGAGATTGCATGGCGTGCAATGCTGCTATCAATATTATAGGGGTGCTGGCGAGAAGGCGGGGCAACATGAAGAACCCACACTTTGCTTGAAAAAGCGCTGGCCAGTTCAAGGGTTTTCTGCACTAATGGTGATGCGATTGTAGTCGTCTCACAACTCTCAATCGCCACGAGTATTTTTTTCACTGTTGATATTCCTTGGTTAACAGGTCAAACACTGTACTTAAATTCGCCTCAAGTATAACACTCCATGGTCGAGTGACCATTTCGACCATGTCCTGACAGTATCAGGCAAAAGCTCACTCGAGTGTAGGTAAAACCAGGGCCAGGCCAGCTAGAGGGCGTCCTCACAGAGGTGTTTGTGACTTGACTCCTGCTCCGTAAACAACCACGCCAGGGCGTCATCCCGGTTCGAAAAGATACGCAGATTCCATTTCACATTCCGTGGATATGATGCCAGGATTTCCGTCGTGATTTCTGTTACCCGGTTGTAGGCAACCACAGCCATTGCGTTTATTTCCTTCAACGTAGCCAGTTTTTCCTGGGCATTGAAGTCATAACTGTAGGCGTTAACCTTGTTAACGAGAAGTGAAAATGGCGCACGTAAATGTGTAAGCAGAAAGTCGTGATATTGCTCCACCATTGCAATATCCATAATTACGCCATCATTAATCATCACTTCGGCGATATCGTCGCGAAGCACAATTACTTTTGCAAATGGCAACTCATGTAATTCCATAGCTCCTCCTTGCTTACCACCGAAGCGAGAGCATATTTAACAGTAACCGTAGAAAAACTCCTGCATTCAAATCAAAAATACAGAAAATGACGACTACCACTGACTCCATCATAAGTTTATAGAGAAATTACGCAATGTTTATTTCAATATAAATTCATTCAAACAGAAAAAACGGACAATCCTAATGGGAAAAGAACACCAGTAACCGTCTGCTGCCCGAACTCGAGATGTTTGCAGCTAAGCGTATTCATTGCCGGCCTGCCCTCTCTGCGGCCCCTGCGCCTGTGCGAGAGAAAAAAAACAGATATAATCTCGCACAGGCACAGGGCACGCAGAGAAAAAATGGTTGTCTGTAGCCCGGAGGCGGTATCGAAGTATTCCAGGCATGTGGTGAATTACTCGCTTTTCATTTCATTCAGGCGACATACCGGTCCTCCCTCACCTCAGCTCTCCCCAAGAAAGAGAAAGGTGAATATCGTCTTTTTTCATTGTCCCTGTTACCCGCGCCTTGTGCCTGTACGTATTCTCTGCAACTCTGCGAGAGACAAAACAAATCAACCCTCGCCATGGTGCAAGGTACGCAAAGACATTGTTTTCAGTGGTCACATGATTCTGTTTATTTTTAACCGCCCTTGCCTTTATTTGTAAGATCAGGCCCCAGCTATTACAATTCAGAACCCTTTTCTGCAGCAGCAATCAACACCGCCCGAGCCGATTATGAGCACTTCGATAAACACGAATAATAAACACATCGCCATCTGGCTACTGGTGTGCTGTGCAACCATCTTCGCCATGATTGTCCTTGGCGGAGTGACCCGGCTCACCGGTTCCGGCCTCTCCATGGTGCAATGGGAACCGATCATGGGCGTATTACCGCCGTTGAATCAGTCCGAGTGGGAAGAAACCTTTCGTCTTTATCAGCAATTTCCAGAATACAAACTGAAAAACTTCGCGATGTCACTGGGCGAGTTCAAATCTATTTTCTGGTTTGAATATAGCCATCGACTGCTGGGTCGTTCGATTGGCATCATTTTTCTGCTGCCATTTCTGTTTTTCCTGGTTAAAGGAAAAATAAACGGGGCTCTGACACCCAAACTGATTGCGATGTTTGTGCTCGGTGGACTGCAGGGACTGATGGGCTGGTACATGGTAAAAAGCGGCCTGGTCAACGACCCCCACGTCAGCCAGTACCGTCTGACCTCACACCTGGCGCTGGCCGTGATCATTTACGCCTACATGCTCTGGGTCGCTCTTGATCTGCTCTTCCCCGGCGTCGCTGATGCGCCGGATAAAGACAGGCTCAGGCTCGGACGGTTTTCGATAATCATTTCAATCATTATATTTATCACCTTGTTGAGTGGTGGTTTCGTCGCAGGCACCCGGGCAGGATTTGCTTTCAACACCTTCCCGTTGATGGATGGGCGGCTGATACCCGCGGGCCTGTTCGAGCTGTCGCCGCTGTGGCGGAATTTTTTCGAGAACATCGTCACCGTGCAATTTGATCACAGGCTGCTGGCGACCGTATTGTTTCTGGCTATCCCGACATTCTGCTGGCTGGCCATTAAGTCAAAACCGGAGCCGCGACTGCGCACCGGTGTGTACCTGCTGCTGGCAGCGTTAGCACTGCAGCTCACGCTTGGCATCAGCACCCTGCTGCTGGTCGTGCCGGTGGTGCTTGCGGCTGCACACCAGGCCGGTGCCGTGCTGCTGCTCACCGCTTCACTGTATGTCAGTCACCAGCTTCGCATCCGCCCGGCGACTGATTAATCCTCGTCTGCCTGCCAGCGGCGGCTGCAGCTACCAGCCGTGCACTTGTCCGCGTTATCGATCAGCGGGTGTTTTTATTGCACAAATATCCCGTTATCTACTCGATTTATTTATTGATGCAAATCAACTAAAACTCAAATAATACGCCTGTAATTACTTGATCGATCTTACAGTTCGCTTCGATCAATCCTGCCCAGCGGCGAGCATTTCTCCCGCCTGACACGATATTGCTGTTGTAAATCGCTGAACCGGCTTGACATAAGTCAAACCCATTTGACATGCATGGGATTAGTGTTCGTGCGTAGATTTACCGAACAACAAATACTTTCTGATTTACTGAGTTCCTTGAGGAGAAATATAAAATGCTATCCCGAAAATTTATTGGCAGCGTGCTGGCCTGTTCAGCATTAGCCATAGTTACAAGCGTTGCATACGGCAAGGCCGAATCGGAGACCGAGACGGCCTACGAAGGCGCACCCAGCGGTATCGATCCGGCAAGTGCTAAAAACCTGATTACGTCGGAAGGACCGGCAATGACCGTTGAAGAATTCAACCGCAGCAAGAAGATTTTCTTCGAACGCTGTGCCGGTTGTCACGGGGTATTGCGCAAGGGTGCAACCGGAAAGCCATTGACCACCGATATCACACGCTCACGCGGCGATGCCGCATTGAAGGCATTCATCACCTATGGTTCTCCGGCAGGCATGCCCAACTGGGGTACATCCGGTGACATGTCCGACGAAGAGATCGACATGATGGCGCGCTATCTGCAGCATGAGCCGCCTACACCTCCGGAATGGGGCATGAAAGAAATGAAAGCCTCATGGAAGGTACTGATCCCTGTCAAGGACAGGCCAACCAAGAAGATGAACGATTACAACATCGATAATATCTTCTCGGTCACATTGCGTGATGCCGGACAGGTTGCCATTATTGACGGTGACACCAAGAAAATCATCAATGTCGTGAATACAGGGTATGCGGTACACATATCGCGCCTGTCTTCTACAGGTCGTTACCTGTACGTCATCGGCCGTGATGCCAAGGTCAACATGATCGACCTGTGGATGAAAAAACCGGACAACGTCGCCACCATCAAGGTTGGACTGGAAGCCCGCTCTGTTGAAACTTCCAAGTACAAGGGTTTCGAGGACAAGTATGCTGTTGCCGGTTCCTACTGGCCGCCGCAGTATGTGGTCATGGACGGTTTCACCCTGGAACCGAAGCAGATCGTGTCAACACGCGGCATGACCGTGGATACCCAGGAGTATCATCCTGAACCACGTGTCGCAGCCATCGTGGCTTCACATCAGCATCCCGAGTTTATCGTCAACGTAAAGGAAACCGGCAAGATCCTGCTGGTCAACTACAGCGATGTTGATAACCTCTCGGTTACCACGATTCCGGCGGCACGCTTCCTGCACGACGGCGGCTGGGACAGCACGCACCGCTACTTCCTGACGGCGGCCAACAAGTCAAACAAGATAGCGGTCATCGACTCCAAGGAACGTGAACTGGAGGCACTGATCGATGCCACCGAGATTCCGCATCCGGGACGCGGCGCCAACTTCGTGCACCCGAAATACGGCCCGGTCTGGGCAACCAGCGCGCTGGGTAACGACAATATCACTGTTATCGGTACCGATCCCGCGAAGCACGAGGATCACGCCTGGAAAGTCGTGGAAATTCTGCATGGCATGGGCGGTGGATCCCTGTTTATCAAAACTCATCCCCATTCCAGCAACCTGTGGGTCGATGCACCGCTCAACCCCGATGCCAAGATCAGCCAGTCGATCGCTGTATTCGACATCAAGAATCTTGACAAGGGTTTCGAGGTATTGCCTATCGCCGAGTGGGCCGGCCTGGGAGATGGACCGAAACGCGTGGTACAGCCTGAATACAACAAGGCTGGCGACGAAGTCTGGTTCTCTGTCTGGAACGGCAAGACCGAAGAGTCTGCACTGGTGATTGTTGATGACAAGACCCGCAAGATGAAGAAAGTCATCAAGGACAAACGCCTGGTAACACCGACCGGCAAGTTCAACGTTCACAACACGGTACATGACATTTATTAACCACAACCTCAGGCGAGGGTAATGGCAGCTGCGGGCAGCCCGGACAGTATCGGAGCCGCCCGCAGACCGCCTCAACACATCAACATCAGGGAATTGTCAGAACATGCAACACAAAGGTTTTGTTTCACTGGTTGGCGCAGGGCCCGGTGATGCGGATTTGCTCACGATTAAAGCGCTGCGTTTATTAACAACAGCGGATGTTGTTGTTTATGACCGACTGGTCTCTGCCGACATTCTCGAATTGATCCCGGTCGGCGTGAGTCGTATCTCTGTCGCCAAGTCCCCCGGAAAGCACAGCGTCCCGCAGTACCAGATCAACGAGATCATCGTTAGCCTGGCAAAAGCAGGCCGCCGCATCGTTCGCCTTAAAGGCGGTGATCCCTACATGTTCGGCCGGGGCGGTGAAGAAGTGCTCGCGCTGAAACAGCACAACATCGCTTTCGAAGTTGTACCGGGTATCACGGCAGCAGCAGGCTGCAGTGCCTACAGTGGCATCCCGCTAACGCATCGCGGTGTAAGCCGCAGAGTGCAGTTCATCACTGCACACTTCAACAATGACGAGCCTGTAGACCTCAACTGGCAGTCGATTGCCGACCCTGATTCAACCCTGGTGATATATATGGGCCTGGCAAACCTGGAGCTTGTGATCCGTTCATTGATCGAAGCCGGCCTGCCTGCCTCAACACCCGCAGCCGCCGTGCAAAATGGCACCACCAGTGCACAGCAGCGCGTGATTGCACCGCTTGATCAACTGGACAAGGCAATACAGGAACAGAAAATGAAGGCGCCCGTGATGATCATCATCGGCGAAGTCGTATCGCTTGCGCATGAGCTGGACTGGTTCCATCATGCCCTGGAAGAAACCGTGTATGAAAAGAATGCCATTCATAGCTAGCTGCCTGCTGGTATCAGCATCAAGTCTAACGATCGCGGATATCAGCACGCAACGCCAGACCGAGCTGATCTATCTGCTGAAGCAGGACTGCGGTTCCTGCCATGGCATGACGCTCAAAGGCGGCCTCGGCCCCGCCCTGCTGCCGGAGTCTTTGAACGGCAAACCCACAGAATTGCTGGTAACAACCATACTCGAAGGCCGCACCGGCACCGCCATGCCACCATGGAAAGCCATGCTGACGCAAGACGAGGCTGAATGGATTACCGTACAACTGCAGCAGGGCGTGAAGTAATGCATCGCCTCTGCTTTTTTCTGGCGCTGTTGCTGTTGATATCCGAAAGCCATGCCAGGGGCAGCGGTGATCTCGGCATTGTGATCGAGCGTGCCAGCGGCAGTGTGCAGGTGATAGAAACCAGCACCAATAGCAGCATCGGCAGAATCGACGGACTGGGTGACCTGTCACATGCATCCGCCGTTTATTCACGCGATGGCCGTTATGCCTATGTGTTCGGACGCGACGGCGGCCTGACCAGGGTCGACATCCTGTCAATGAAGATAGACAAGCGTGTCATACAATCCGGCAACAGCATCGGCGGCGCAATATCACAGGATGGTCGCCTGGTCGCCGTATCCAACTACGAACCCGGTGGCGTAAAAATATTTGATGCCGAGACACTTGAACTGGTTGCCGACATCCCTGCCGTGTATGGCAAAGACGAACAAAGATCAAAAGTCATCGGCCTGGTTGATGCCCCGGGAAATAAGTTCATCTTCAGCCTGTGGGACGCCGGTGAAATCTGGGTCGCCGACATGTCCAGCACTGCCGAGCCGGCGATCAGGAAATTCAAAGACATTGGGCGGAATCCTTATGACGCTCTGATCACCCCGGACGGCCGTTACTATATCGCCGGCCTGTTTGGTGAAGACGGCATGGCCCTGCTGGACTTATGGGACCTTGATGCCGGCGTTAAGCGCATACTGAACAACTATGGCAAGGGTGAACAAAAACTGCCGGTCTATAAAATGCCCCATCTTGAAGGCTGGGCCATTGCCGGCAAGTTTGCATTCGTACCCGCTATCGGCCGCCACGAGGTCCTGGTCATCGACACCACGAACTGGAAACAGGCCGGTCGCATCAAGGTTCACGGCCAGCCCGTATTTGTCATGGCACGCCCGGATGGGCGCAATATCTGGGTTAATTTCGCGGTTCCCGGCAATGATACCCTGCAGGTGATCGACACCCGGTCTCTAGACATCGTTAAAACACTCAAACCCGGCAAGGGCGTACTTCACATGGAATTCGAACCCAGGGGCGAAGAAGTCTGGGCCTCGGTTCGCGATGAAGACCGGCTGGCGGTGTTCGATACCGAAACATTTCAGCAGGTAAACACGATTGCCGCGAAGAAACCCAGCGGTATTTTTCTCACCTACCGTGCCCATCGAACAGGTTTATAGTCCATGACTGATATCACCTCATCGTTCTCGGCACTGGAAAAACGTTTGTTGAATGATTTCCAGCACGACCTGCCGCTGTCAGCAACACCCTATGCGGATATCGCGCTGCAACTCGGTGTCAGCGAGAACGAGGTATTGAACACCGTGCGCAAATTACAGGACGCTGGCGTGATCAGTCGTATTGGCCCGGTATTTACCCCGAACCGCATCGGCGTCAGCACATTGGCGGCAATGTCGATTCCAGCACAGGAACTGGAATGCACTGCCCGCATTATCAGTGCATTCCCTGAAGTCAACCATAACTATGAGCGTGATCATGAGTTCAACTTATGGTTTGTGGTAACAGCATCGAGTGAAGAGCATCTCGAGATCGTACTGCACGAAATCGAACAGCATGCCGGGTATCCGCTGATGTCATTACCGATGCTGGAAGACTATTTCATTGACCTGGGTTTTAAACTGCAATGGGCATAATGGAACCCAACAAACTGCTTGCGCAACTCACGGCTGAAGACCGTGCGCTGATCAGGATTGTCCAGCACGGTCTGCCGCTGGTCAGCCGGCCGTATGCAGACATTGCTGAAAGGCTTTCCACCACGGAGCAGGATGTCATCAGGCGACTGCAAAAGCTTATCAACAACGGCGCGATAAAACGCTATGGCGTCGTGGTACGTCATCGTGAGCTGGGGTACAGG
>WOR8_10006298_pt1 | contig 11411 bp, 11 predicted proteins | sample DeeMarSeWOR38_10_FD_19890 | JGI IMG/M metagenome (IMG submission 19890)
ATTTATCCGATTCACCATCAGCATTTTCCCAATACAATGCAATTTTATTTTTCTTATTTGTATTTGTATGTTTATCTACACAATCATAACCTATGTTATAATAAGTGGGGATATTCCATCTCCAATTATGAAACTCTTTTTCGTAATTGAACTCCCCCATAATAATTCACCTAATGATGTTTTATCTTAATAGACTTCCAGCAATAACCAACCTTTGAACTTCAGATGTACCCTCATATATTTCAGTAATTTTCGCATCACGAAATAGACGTTCGACAGTATATTCCTTTGTATAACCATATCCACCATGTACTTGAACGGCTTTTATTGCTGCTTCAACAGCTGTTTCAGAAGCAAAAAGTTTTGCCATAGCTGCCTCTTTACTAATCCTTCCACCAAGATCTTTTTTATAAGCGGCATTATAGACTAAATATCTTGCAGCTTCAATACGTGTGGCCATATCTGCAATTATCCATTGAATTGCTTGGAATTGAGCTATTGGTTTTCCAAATTGTTGTCTTTGTTTTGAATATTCAACACTTTCATCTAATGCTGCTTGAGCGATACCAACAGCTTGTGCAGCAATACCAATTCTTCCCACGTCAAGAGTACTTAATGCAATCTTGAAACCTTCCCCTTCTTTACCAAGAAGATTTTCCTTTGGAACTTCCATGTTCTCAAAAATTAACTCTGATGTTTTAGATGCATTTATTCCAAGTTTTTCAAAAAGACTTCCAACCTTATAACCTTTAAACGAATTTTCAACAATAAATGCACTGATTCCTTTTGAACCTGCACTTTTATCTGTGACTGCAAAAACAATAATAACTCCTGCTTCAGGTCCACTTGTTATAAATGTTTTGTCACCATTTATGATATATTTATTACCTTTAAGAACTGCAGTTGTTTGCATAGCTCCAAGATCTGATCCAGCATTTGGTTCAGTTCCAGCAAAAGCCCCAATTTTTTCTCCTTTAGCAAGAATTGGAAGGTACTTCTTTTTTTGTTCTTCAGTTCCATATTTCATTATTGGCCATGAAACTAAAGAGTTATGAACAGATGTAATTACACCAGTAGATGCGCATTTCCTTGAGATTTCCTCAACAATCGTTGTGTAAGAAACAGTATCCAGTCCTGCTCCACCATATTCTGTTGGAATAATAGCTCCCAGAAGTCCAAGTTTGGCCATTTTTTCTAGAGTTTTTGTTGGATATTCTTCTTTCTTATCAAGTTCTGCAGCTATTGGTCCAACCTCTTTTTCAGCAAATTCTCTTACCATCTTTTGTATCATTTTTTGTTGATTATTTAGTTCTAATTTCATAGGGGTGGGAAATAAATTATTACACATAAAGCTTTCTATACTCTTCTCGTTATAATTCAAAAAAATTACAGGTTAATTTTTACTTTTTTTTATGATATTTTGAGGTAAAGGTTTAAATCCATCTCCACCCGCTTCTGAATCTTTTTTAAAAAACTCCTCACTTACCCATTGTTCATTATATATTTCCATCTCATAATTTATTTCGTTATATATAAAATTAACATATTTAATTGTGACAGATATTTCAACTTCATCCCCCAAAGAGAATATGGGTGTTAGGTCTCCTTCAAAGATAATTTCTAAAAATTCGCTATTTACATCTTCTGTCCAATCAAATAATACAAATGTTACATCCATTTTTAAATCATAGGAAATAATATCTATAACATCTTTAATTATAATAAAGTCTCCATCATTTAATGAGTTATATAACTTTGAAAAGCTATTATTTGTATGAGGTTTTATAGTAATATCTTCATTATGCTCTCTTGCTGTCATTATAATAGCATTTTGAGGATTTTTTTCATTATCATTTTCACCAATACTTAGGCATCCGCTGATAAAGATTAACAAAGAAATGACCAATGTTATAATTGTAACTAACAATTTTTTCATACAATATCACTTAAAACGGATATAATGAAAATACTACATAAAATCTTGTAAAAATTCCAATCAATGAAAGAAAGAAATATAATAACCTAACTAATTCAGAGAGCGGAGATTTCATTGGAAAAGGGTTATATCCATGTTTACACAGGACCTGGTAAAGGGAAAACAACTGCCGCCTTAGGTCTCGGTTTACGCGCTGCAGGTGCTGGATTAAAAGTTCATATGATGCAATTTATGAAAGGAAGAAGATATAGTGAACTTGATGCTATTGAAAATATTCCTAATTTTACATTTTCTCAACATGGTCGTGATGAATTCGTATCAAAAAAGAATCCAGAGCAAGTTGATATTGATCTGGCACAAGAAGGATTTACTAAGGCAAAAGATGTAATTCTAAATTCAAAATATGACCTTTTGATACTTGACGAGTTGAATGTCGTTATTGATTATAACCTTGTAAAAGTGAATGATGTAATTAAATTAATTGAACAAAAACCAGAAAAAATTGAACTTATATTAACGGGTAGAGACGCTCATCCAGAAATCATAAAAATTGCAGATTTAGTTACTGAAATGCTTGAGATAAAGCATCCATATCAACAAGGCGTAAATGCTAGAAAAGGCATTGATTTCTAGGGGAGGAAACCTAATGATTGGTAAAAAAGAGTTAGAAAATATTAAGAAAAAACAATCTGATTGGCAGAAAAATTGTTATTCTAAACATATAAAAACTCATTCTGAACGACAGAAAAAATTCGTAAATCTTTCTGGTAATGAAATTAAAAATCTTTATACTCCAAATGATACAACTCATTTAGATTATATTAATGACATTGGTTTTCCTGGGGAATTTCCCTTTTTAAGGGGAGTTCATCCAACTATGTATCGTGGACGTTTGTGGACAATGAGAATGTTTTCCGGTTTTGGGAGTGCAGAGGAAACAAATCAACGTTACAAGTATCTACTTAAGCATGGTGAGACTGGTTTAAGTGTCGCATTTGATTATCCAACACTTTATGGTTATGATACAGATCATAAGCTTTCCCGTGGTGAATTTGGTAAATGTGGTGTAGCTGTTTCCTCTCTTCAGGATATGGAGATTCTATTTATGGGAATTCCAATTGATAAAATTACAACATCTATGACCATTAATGGGCCAGCTGCGATAGTTTGGGGTTTTTATATTGCAAATGCAGAAAACAGAGGTATTGATAGAAGAACTATAGGTGGAACGATTCAGAATGATATTTTAAAGGAATATATTGCACAAAAATCCTATATCTTCCCACCTGAACCTAGTATGAGATTGATTGTTGACACATTTGAATTTGGTTATAAAGAAGTGCCTCGATGGAATACAATTAGTATTAGTGGTTATCATATCCGTGAGGCTGGATCTACTGCGGTTCAGGAGCTTGCTTTTACGCTAGGGGATGGTATTGAATATGTCAAATGGGCAATAAAACGTGGTCTTAATATTGATGATTTTGCCCCACGCTTAAGTTACTTTTTTAATTCCCATAATGATTTTTTTGAAGAAATCGCAAAATACCGAGCTGCAAGGAGAATTTGGGCTAAAGAATTAAAAAAACTTGGTGCAAAAAAACCAAGGTCCCTTCTAATGCGTTTCCATACTCAAACAGCCGGATGTACACTAACTTCCCAGCAACCTGAGATTAATGTTACAAGAGTAACCCTTCAAGCTTTAGCTGCTATTCTGGGTGGAACTCAATCTCTACATACAAACTCAATGGATGAAGCCCTTGCTCTTCCTTCTGAAAAAGCAGCTAGAGTTGCCCTAAGAACTCAACAGATAATAGCTGAGGAGAGTGGGGTTTCTAACACTGTTGATCCACTTGGTGGATCTTACTATATAGAGTGGCTTACTGATAAAATGGAAGAGGAAACCTACGATTATTTTGATCAAGTAGAACGATTAGGTGGGGTTATACCAGCAATTGAGAAGGGATTTTTCCAGCGTGAAATTGCAGAAGCAGCTTACAAATATCAGAGAGAAATTGACAATAAAGAACGTACTATTGTTGGTGTAAATGATTATACAACTGAAGAAGAAGTTACTATTCCTATTTTAAAAATGGATGAAAAAGGAGAAGAACGTCAAATTAATAGATTGAAAAAACTTAGAAAAGATAGAAATAATTCAAAATATGAAAGAAGTTTAGCTGCTCTTAGAAAAGCAGCTGAAGGAGATGAAAATTTAATGCCATTTATACTTGACTGCGTTCATTCTTATGCAACTCTAGGTGAAACCTGTCAAGTTTTAAGAGATGTTTTTGGTGAATATGTAGAACCTGCTATTTACTAGGAGGATAAAAAATGGAAAAAAAGATAAGAGTTCTTGTAGCAAAACCTGGTCTTGATGGTCATGATAGAGGTGCAAAAGTTGTTGCTCGTGCTTTACGAGATGCTGGTATGGAAGTAATTTATACTGGACTTCATCAAACCGCTGACATGATAGTAGAAACTGCCATTCAAGAGGATGTTGATGTTATTGGTCTTAGTCTTCTGTCTGGTGCCCATATGACCTTATTTGTCGATGTTACAAAACTATTGAAAGACAGGGGTATAGATAATGTGCTGGTTGTCGGTGGAGGTATCGTCCCAGAAGAAGATGTACCAGAGTTGAAAAAAGCAGGTGTTGCAGGTGTATTTGGACCAGGAACCCACTGTGATGATATTGTTAATTTTATTAAAACGAATGTGAAAAGATGAATGATATCGCATCCAACGTTTTGAACGGTGAACCTAGATCTATTGCAAGACTTATTACACTTGCTGAAAATAATGATCCTATTGCAACTGATGCAATGAAAGGGATACATCCAAAAACCGGTAAAGCTTATGTTATAGGTATTACTGGTGTTATGGGTAGTGGTAAAAGTACATTAATATTTGAACTTACTCGTGAATACAGAAAGAAGGGATTAAAAGTAGGAATTATAGCAATTGATCCAACTAGCCCTTTTAGTGGTGGAGCGTTACTTGGCGACCGAATCAGGATGACAGAGCTTGCTACAGATGAAGGTGTTTTTATTCGTAGCATGGGAACCCGTGGAATGCTTGGTGGTCTTACTAGCGCGGTTTATGATGTTGTAGAAATTCTAGATGCGTCTGGTAAAGATATTATTCTTGTTGAAACTGTTGGTGTTGGTCAGGCAGAAGTTGATGTAATCAAGATTGCTGATACTACCCTAGTTGTATTAGTACCAGGTCTAGGTGATGCTATTCAAACAATAAAAGCAGGTATTATGGAAATTGCTGATATATATGTTGTAAATAAGGCTGATAGATCTGGTGTTGAACAAACTGTTGCAGAAATTGAAAGTTTAATTGATATAACTTGTTCTGATAAGGATAGAAAAATCCCCGTTATAACAACTGTTGCAAAAGAAAATATTGGAACCGCTGATCTTTTAGAAGAAATAGAAAACCATAAAAAATATTTGAAAAAAACCAAGATGTTTAATGTTCAGCGACGAAAAAGATATGAAGCAGAACTTGTGGAAATTATTAGAAAAAGACTTATGAATTTCATTTTTGATGAATCTACATTTAAAGGCAAGGTAGAATCATTGATCGATCAGATTAGTAAAAAAGAAATAGACCCGTATACTGCCTCAGAAGAAATACTTGGAAAAATTTTAAAATAAAAAGATAGAAAAATTGATTATTCCCCTTTGAATTGTGGTTTTCTTTTCTCAAGAAAAGCTTTCATTCCTTCTTTTTGGTCCTTTGTCGAAAATCCTGATGCAAAATATGATATTTCCATGGAGTTTGCTGAATTCAAATCAATATCTATACACTTATTAACAAGTTCTTTGATAAACTGTATCTGAACAGATGACTTGCTTGCTATTTTACCAGCAATTTTTTCAGCTGTTTCCATTAGTTTTTCATCTTCTACAACCATATTTACTAAACCAATTTGAAATGCCTCATCAGCATCAATATTTCGACCTATAAAAAGTAGCTCTTTTGCTTTCATTTTACCTACAAGTCTTGGAAGTCTCTGTGTTCCTCCAAATCCAGGATGGATACCAAGGTTGATCTCGGGTTGACCAAGTTTCGCGCTTTTTGCAGCAATACAAATATCACATGCCATTAAAGTCTCGCATCCTCCACCGAGTGCATAACCGTTTATTGCTGCGATAAAAGGTATTCGAGAGTCCTCAATTGTTTTTAACATAGCATGACCAATCTCAGCGAACTCTTTAGCTTCAAGAGGTGTCATATTTGCCATCTGTTTAATATCAGCTCCTGCAATGAAAGCTTTATCCCCTTCACCTGTTAGAATTGCAACTTTTATGTTTTTATCGTTATCCAGCTCTCCAACTGCCTTTGTAAGTTCAATAATGGTTTCTTTATTTAGAGCATTTAAAGCCTGAGGTCTATTAATCTTAATTATAGCAATATCCTCTTTTTTTTCTATTTTAACATTTTTAAATGTCATTTTTTGCCCACCTACTTGCTATAATCATAAAATCCTTTGCCTGTCTTTCTACCAAGGTTTCCTGCCTGTACCATCTTTTTCAGAAGTGGACATGGTCTATACTTTGAATCATTGAAACCTTCATACAAAACATTCATGATATCTAAACATACATCAAGTCCAATTAGGTCTGCAAGTTCAAGTGGGCCCATCGGATGATTCATACCTAGTTTCATTACATTATCAATTGATTCTGCAGTACCAGTTCCATCCATTAGGCAAAATACTGCTTCATTAATCATTGGAATTAACACACGATTAGATACAAAGCCAGGACCATCGTTTACTTCTACAGGTATCTTTCCCATTTTTTCTGAAAGCTCTTTAATTAATTTTGTTGTTTGGTCATCAGTTCGAAGACCTCGAATAACCTCTACTAGTTTCATAATTGGAACTGGATTCATAAAATGCATTCCAATGAAATGCTCAGGTCTACTAGTAACAGATGCAAGATCAGTAATTGGAATGGTTGAGGTGTTTGACGCGAAATAGGTTCCTTTTTTACAGATTTTATCAAGTGCTGTAAATACTTCTTTTTTCACTTTGATATTTTCAAAAATTGCTTCAATTACCAAGTCAACATCTTTCAGATCTTCAAGTTTCGTAGTACCCTTAATATTAGAAAGAACCTTCTTTTTTTCATCAACTGTCATTTTTCCTTTCTCAATGCTTTTATCAAGAAAGCGTTCCATTTTACTTAGTCCCTTTTGTACATATTCATCCTTTATATCTTGAATAATCACATTAAAACCAGCTTTTGCAGCGACAAGAGCAATACCATGCCCCATTTGACCTGCACCAATAACACCAATTTTTTTAAATGCCATATTTAATTTCACCTCTCAACAACCATTGAAACAGCATTTCCTCCTCCAAGACAAACAGTTGCAAGTCCTCGATTCTTTTTTAGATGCTTCATAGCATACATCAAGGTTATTAGAATTCTTGACCCACTACTCCCAATCGGATGACCAATAGCAACAGCTCCACCATGTACATTAAACTTTTTCTCAGGTATTCCAATTTCTTTCATAACTGCAACTGAAGCTGATGAAAAAGCTTCATTGTGCTCGAATAAATCAATGTCATCAACGCTTAATTTCATCTTTTTCATCAAAGCCTTTACACCAGGTATAGGAGCTGCCATTACTAATGCTGGCTCAACACCACTTGTATTATAACCTGTAATAGCAGCCATTGGTTCGATTCCTACTTCCTTTGCTTTCTCCTTGCTCATTACAACGACTGCAGAGGACCCATCAGTGATTTGTGAGGCATTACCTGCTGTTACAACACCCTTCTCTCTGAAAAATGGCGGAAGTTTTGCTAGTTTTTCTAAACTTGTATCTGCTCTTATACCTTCATCTTTATCAAGAATAATAGGATCTCCTTTCTTTTGTTTGACTTCGACTGGGATTATTTCATCTTTAAACCAACCATGTTCAGTTGCTCGTGCAGCCTTTTGATGACTTCCAAGAGCAAATTTGTCACAATCCTCTCTTGTGATTTTATATTTCTCAGCAACAATATCACCTGTATTACCCATATGAAAATCGTTATAGACATCCCAAAGTCCATCTCGAACCATTAGATCGATAATCTTACCATCAAACAATCTGTAACCAAAACGGGCTTTTGGAAGTGCAAATGGACAATTAGTCATGCTTTCCATTCCACCAGCTACTACTATATCAGCGTCTCCAGCTTTTATTGACTGAGCAGCAATAACAATTGCCTTTAAACCTGAACCACAGACTTTATCAACATGAAATGCACCAACTTCATAGGGTATTCCACCAGCTATTGCAGCTTGTCTTGCAACATTTTGACCAAGACCTGCTGGAACAACATTTCCCATTATCACTTCATCAACATCAGCTGGTTTTATTTTTGCACGTTTTACTGCCTCTTTTATTACAATGGCACCTAATTGTGGAGCTGAAAATCCTTTTAGCGCACCAGAAAATTTTCCCTGTGCAGTTCTTACACCAGAAACAATTACAACTTCTTTCATAGATTTAGCCTCCTCCATATATCAAATGTAGTCTGGCAATATAATTAATATTTAAAACATTTTCCAAAATTACTCTACAAAAACCTTTAACAAACAGATATTTCCAAGTTGTGCTTCTAATATATCACCAGATAATATCTCACCCACACCTTCTGGAGTTCCAGTCATTATTAAATCTCCCGGTTCAAGGGTCATAATATTTGAAATATATTCAATTATTTCTTCAATTGTAAAAATCATAAATTTTGTATTGGAACTCTGTTTTATTTTACCATTAATTTTTAATGTTATATCTAAATTTTTAGGATTAGAAACATTTTCTTTTAAAACAACATCACTTATTGGTGCAAATGTATCAAAACCTTTAGCAATACCCCATGGCCATCCTTTCTTTTTTAAATTTGTCTGAATATCTCTTGCTGTTATATCAAGAGCGACTAAGTATCCTAAAACATAACTAATAGCATCTTTTTTTGAAATATCTTTACATCTTTTTCCAATAACAACTCCTAGTTCAACCTCATGATGTATACAATTTGACATCTTTGGAATTTTTATTGTTTCTCCATTAAATATTATAGAACTAGCTGGCTTTAAGAATAATAAGGGTTCTTTAGGTATATCTGAGTTCATTTCTTGTGCATGTTTTTTATAAGTTCTTGCTAAACAGACAAGCTTTCCAATTGTTATATTTCTTTTAACACCATCTCTAAAAATATAATTTTTCATAAACTTCGCATAAGATATTTCAATTTAAAGATTTCATAATAAGCTTCTTTAATGTTTTCCTGTTAACCTGGTTGGGAGTTTATGAAATTTATACCAAATTCATCTGTGAAAGATAATCTATTAAAAGAATCTGGATTAAATAATATTGAAGAGTTATTTTCAGATATTCCAAAAAAAATTAGAATCAATGAATTGAATATTCCTAATAATTTATCTCAACAAGAAACCGAACAAAGACTAAGAAAAATAGCAGAAAAAAACAAATCTTATAACGATAACCTATGTTTTATAGGAGGAGGAATTAAACCTCATTATATTCCATCTGCTGTTAAATCAATTGTTTCACGTTCTGAATTTTTTACATCTTATACACCATATCAATCAGAGGCAAGTCAAGGTTTTCTACAGGCTATGTTTGAATATCAGAGTATGATAGCAGAACTTGTGGGAATGGATGTGGCCAATTGTTCATTATACGATGGTGTAACTGCTTTATCTGAAGCAGCTCTTATGTGCACCCGAATAACAAGAAAAAATACTTTTGTTATGCCCCATAACATTTCATGGGAAAAAAAATGTGTTTTAAAAAATTATACAAAAGGTCCTGAAATAAAAATAAAAGAAATATCTTATGACGAAAAAACTGGCAAGATAAATTTGGTAGAACTCAAAAAAGCAATAGATGGTAATACTGCAGGAGTATATATTGAGAATCCAAATTTCTTTGGAATTTTTGAGGATGATATTGAAACAGTCAATAAACTTGTTAAGGAAGCAGGTGCTTTATTTGTAGTTGGCATTGATCCTGTTTCACTTGGTATAACAAAAAGTCCTGGTGAGTATGGTGCTGATATTGTTATCGGTGAGGGTAGAGCTCTTGGAAATCCTATGGATTTTGGGGGTTCCACGCTAGGTATATTTGCATGTAAAAAAGAATTTTTAAGACAAATGCCGGGTCGTGTAATTGGAATGACAAGGGATTCCGATGGTAAAAGAGCATTCTGTATGGCACTTCAAACAAGGGAACAACACATTCGTAGGGGTAAAGCAACTAGTAATATATGTACAAATGAAGGTCTTTGTGCACTTGCTGCATCTGCTTATCTCTCATGGTTAGGAAGCAATGGTTTGGTACAACTTTCTAAAAATAATTTTGAAAAAGGTAAGATTCTTGCAAAAAAAATAACAATTATTAAAGGCTTTGAATTAATTTTTAAAAGCATTCATTTTAACGAGTTTGTGATAAAATGTCCAAGTGATCCTAAAAAAATTAATAAAAAACTTTTACAAAGAAAAATTCATGGTGGACTTTTACTTGAGGAACAATATCCAGAACTAAAAAATTGCATGCTTTTTGGTATTTCTGAGATTCATACAAATGAAGATATCGAAAAACTTATTTCTGCGCTTAAGGAGATTTCAAATGTATAGATCTGCATTTTATAATGAGCCTCTTCTTAATGAACTAGTAATTTCTAAAAAAGTAAAGGTCGAAGGTTTAGAGTCCATTCCTAAATCTCTTCAAAGAACAGAAAGTATAGATATCCCAAATCTTGATGAAACCCAAATTATTCGACATTTTCATAGACTCTCACAAATGAATTATGGTATTGATACTGGGATATATCCGCTTGGTTCTTGTACTATGAAATATAATCCTAAATTATCTGAAGAAATAGCATCTTGGGATAAGTTTGCTGGGACTCATCCTAGTCAAGATTTTTCTACAGTTCAAGGAAATCTACAAATTATGTTTGAACTCGAACATATGCTTTGCAAAATTACTGGTATGGATTATTTCTGTATTCAACCAGCTGCAGGAGCACATGGAGAATTTCTAGGTTTACTCTTATCAAGAGCATATCATGAACATAAAGGTGATAATGAAAGAAATGAGGTGATTTTACCTGATACTGCTCATGGAACAAACCCTGCAAGTGCAACTATGGCTGGATATAAGCTTATTGAAATTCCTTCTAACAAGGAAGGAACTGTTGACTTGGACTCATTAAAGAATACACTATCTGAAAAAACTGCTTGTTTTATGTTAACCAATCCAAACACTCTTGGTATCTTTGAATCAGATATCCTTGAAATATCAAAAATGGTCCATGATGCAGGTGCTCTTTTATATTATGATGGAGCAAATATTAATGCAATAATGGGTAAAACAAGACCTGGAGATATGGGTTTTGATATCGTTCATCTCAATTTACATAAAACAT
>WOR8_10009605_pt1 | contig 11405 bp, 4 predicted proteins | sample DeeMarSeWOR38_10_FD_19890 | JGI IMG/M metagenome (IMG submission 19890)
TTCATCGTTTCGAGCGGGGTGCAGGAGGACCGCACCGAGGTCAGCGATGCGGAACTCGTATTCGTCGGTTACGGTATCCAGGCGCCGGAGTACGAGTGGGACGACTTCAAGGGCGCCGACCTCGAAGGCAAGGTTCTCCTCATAATGAACAACGATCCCGACTGGGATCCGGAGCTCTTCGAGGGTGAGACCCGCCTGTGGTACGGGCGCTGGGATTACAAGTATCTCAGTGCCGCGAAACAGGGCGCCGCCGGTGCGATCATCATCCATACGACGCCGTCGGCAGGCTACCCGTTCCAGGTCGTCCAGACCTCATGGACGGGCGAGCAGTTCGAGTTGCCCGCTGGTGACGAGCCGCGAAACCAGATCAATGCCTGGGTGACCGAGGATGCTGCGCGCGAGCTTGTCGCGATGGCGGGCAAGGACCTCGATGCACTTCGCGAAGCGGCATACAACCGGGATTTCGAGCCGGTGCCGCTCGGGATCACTACCTCGATTGCGATGGACGTGAAATTGAATCGCACCGAGAGTGCCAACGTGCTCGGGCTCATCCCCGGCAGCGATCCGCAACTCAAGGACGAGGTCGTCATCTATACGGCACATCACGACCACCTCGGTATCGGTGAGCCGAACGAGGCAGGCGACACGATTTACAACGGTGCGCGGGACAATGCCTCCGGTGTCTCCGTGGTGCTGGCGATCGCGCGAGCATTGCAGGCGTTGCCTGAAGCGCCACGCCGTTCCTCGCTGTTTGCCCTCGTCGGTGCCGAGGAGCAGGGCCTGCTCGGTTCCCTGTATTACGCGAACAACCCCACGTTTGCGCCGGGGCGCATCGCGGCGAACATCAACTACGACAACCCGAATATCCTCGGCGACACGCATGACGTGACGTTCGTCGGGCTCGGCAAGTCGTCAATCGACCAGATACTCGAGCTGATAGCCGAGGAGCAGGGTCGCGAGGTCAAGCCCGACCAGTTTGCCGACAAGGGCTATTTCTACCGCTCCGACCAGTTCAGCCTGGCGAAGATCGGCGTTCCCGCCATGTACCTCAAGCCAGGAACCGAGTACGTAGACAGGCCGCCGGGCTGGGGCCGCGAGCAACAGGAGCATTACACCAACGTGCACTATCACCAGCCGTCCGACGAGTACAACGACAGCTGGGATTTCTCGGGACTGATAGAGGACGCGCTGCTCGGCTACTGGACGGGTCTCGCGATAGCGAATACCGACGAGATGCCGGCATGGAATCCGGGTGACGAATTCGAGGCGGCGCGCCTGAAGGCGATCTCGGAACTGGGCGAGTAATAGAAAGTGGTGCCCCGCCAGGCGCGGGGCACCCTTCGCGGTCTATGTGGCCGCGGCCGGGACGACCAGGATGTCACACGGCAGGTGGTCGAGGACCCTTGCCGCCGTGTTACCGATATAACGTCGTCCAATGCCCCCACGGGACAGCGCGCCCATGACCATCAGGCTGGCGCCATGGGTCTGCGCGAACATGGGCAGCAGTTCGTGCGCCCGGCCGGGCAGCTGGTGAACGTTCTCATCGGCGATGCCGGTCTCTTTTGCAAATGCATCCAGTGCCTTGCGGTGCTCGTCCCGGATCTTCTTGTCCAGTTCGTCTATCGGCAGTTTGACCGGCTTGAAGGTCTTCATCGCACGTGAACCGATCTCGACGAGGCGCTGGTATGTGTGCACAAGTTCGACCCGGCCATTGCTGGCAGCGGCCAGCGACTGCGCGGTCTCGACGATGAGGCGGTCGAGGCGTGCCTCCTGGTCTTTCTCGTGCGTCGGATCAACGGCAGCAACGATCAACGGTTCGTCTTTCCAGGCTACCGGCTTTACGAACCAAAGCGGATAGTCGAGCTTTTTCATCAGCTGCCAGTCGGTATCGGCAAAGGTCGCGCGCTCGGCGGGTGAATGGTAGTGCGTTCCCTTGACGACGAACATCGGGTCGACGTCCATGGCGCGGGAGATCACGGCATCGGCAACCGGCCGCTCGTGACTGGTATGTCTTGTCACCGTCAGGCCGGACGATTCGGCAATCTTCGCGAGGTCGAGCAAGGCTTTTTTCTGTGCCTCCTCGATATCTTCGGCCAGGTCCCGGACCTCGCTCGAGATAATGAACATTTCACTCAGGAAGCTCGTGGTCGGGTCGCACAGGAGGAGCTCAATGTCGCAGTTCATCAGCCCGGCCAGCCAGCTGGCGCGGGCGACAACTTCTTCCGGGTAGTTGTCGAGTTCGATGATTGTAAGAACGGTCTCGCTCATTCGATTCTCCCTTGAATCCAATAGAGCAACGGCATACCGCCGCCGCGTTGAATAGCATAGGGCTGCTCGGCGCGTCGCAAAATCCGTATGCGACGCGCCAAATTTCGGCGACTACTTAGGCTATTGGGTATCGCCCACCGGTTCATCCAACAAAAAAGCCGGGCTCTGGGCCCGGCCTCCTTGCTGGTGTTGCGGCTGGTTGTCAGGAGCGCCTGAAACGGCTGAAAAATCCGCCTTTGCGCTCGTCATCATCGTCATCGTCGTCATTAACCGCCTTGGGCTCGGGATTCACCTTGAGCGCCTTCATCGTCTGCGTTAGTGACGTCGTAATCTGCTCTTCGATCGGGTCAGGACTCACGGCCGGGGAGGCCGGAGCATTGGCAGCCTTCTGTGTGCCCGCTCCGGGCTGGCTGCTACTCAGTGCACGAACCGTCGCCAGGCGCTGTGACGCCGAGATATCGAGCCCGCCTTTCTGATCTTCGATCTGCGATTCGATGGACACCTCGACGTCGGGCTTCTCGCCCCAGACGTTCTCGAACTCCTTTTCCATCTCGGATGGCCCGGAGTTTACCTTTGCGGCAGGCCCTGGCTCATTCGAGTCCTGTTTGGCCGCGGCAGCGGCAGCCTCTTCCGCTACGCGCGCGGCGACAGCGGCTGCGGCGACGCTGAGTTCTTCGCCGAACAGGGTTTCCGCCATCTTGTCATCGACGTCCTCGATGGTCTTGGCTTGCGAGAGGCCGACCGCGATCTTCTCGAGTTCCGCTGCGGCCTTTTCCTCACGCGCCTTGTCTGCCTGGGAGGTTTCCGGTTTGTCCTCGTCTTCGTGTTCCTCTTCGAGTATGCCTTCCTCTTCCAGGCGCTTTTTCCTTTCCAGTGCCGCCTGGTCCACCTTCCGGTTGATCGAGTCATCCAGGGTGATCTCGGGAATGTCGTCCGTCTCTTCCGCTGGTTTGTCTTCCGCGACAGGCTTGGGGGGCGGTGCGGGATCGTCCCTGGAATCGGGGTCCTGGCCGTGGGCGACAGCCATGGCTCTTTCCAGCGCGTCGAGATCGGGTCGGAGTTCGGCCAGGGTAGGATCGCGGTCCCAGTCGGGAGTGTCGTCGTCCGCCGCGGTCTTGTTTGCCGGTGCCGCGACAGTTCCCGTTGCGTCCGACAGCGTCGGAATTGTCGCATCCGGTTCCGGTTCGAGTTCCAGTTTGAATTCAGGCTCGGCGGGCGAGGGCTGTTCCACCTTTGCCGCAGGCGCCGGTTCGGGCCTTGCTTCGGGTTTTTTCTCCACCTTTGCCGCAGGCGCCGGTTCGGGCCTTGCTTCGGGTTTTTTCTCCACCTTTGCCGCAGGCGCCGGTTCGGGCTCGGGTTTCTTCTCCACCTTTGCCGCAGGTGCCGGTTCGGACCTGGCTGCCGGCTTAGCCTCTGCCGCTGCCGGTTGGGCAGGGGCACTTGTTGCGCCTTTTGCCGGGGTTCTGGTTTCCGGTTTCGGCTCCGGTTTGGCGGTCTCCGCGAGTTCTGCGGACAGCGCTTCGATATCCGGCAGCGTGTCGTGGGTCTGTTGTTTCTTAACCGGCTTTGCAGGCCGCGGCGCGTCACCGAGGATTGCGAGAGCGGGCTGCGTGTCCTGGATCAGCTCGGGTATGTCGTCCAGATTATCCACTGGTTCGGGACTGGCGGCCGCTGCGGTTGCAGCCGGCTCCGGCTCCGGCATGGACAACGCGACCAGCTCGGCAGTGGCGTCATCGGTGTGTCGGGGTTCCGGCTGCTTGCTGCCTAATTCCGGCGGCCGCACGAATTTTCCGGTCAGGCCGAATTCCTCGTCCGCGATACGGCTGATGAGCTCGAGCGCGACGACATCGGTGTTCGCTTCGGCAGCCGCCTCCAACGAGGATTCGACGAGGTTGTTCGTTACCCGCAGGATGCCACCACTAAGTTCGTGCAGCAGCTCGGCCGCGCCGTTCGAGAAGATCTTCTCGAAGTCGCCGCCGGCCTGGCGGAAGCAATGGCGAAGGTAGCCACCCAGCTCGTCCACGCTGCACGGCTCCAGCGTGCGCCGCAGGCGGATCCTCTGCCTGAGGCGCGCGAGGGTCTTGGAAGCCAGCAGTTCCTTGAGGTATTCGTCGCCCATCAGGACGATAGCCGCGCCATCGGAAGGACCGGTATCGGCCGCCGTGACGACCTCGAGTTCGGCGAGCATGTCCGGGCCAAGGAAGGGTGCGTCCTCCACAAGGATGAACATGCGAGAGTCGTTCTCTGCGAGGTTGAACAACAGCTGCCGGAATAACGCCAGCTTCTGGTTGCCCCGCTGTGGCCGCTGCTGGATTCGCATGTGGTCGAACATGAGATCCAGGAGTTCGCCACGCTGCAGCGGAAACCTGCCGACCCTGACAATCGCATTCTTGCCGCTGATTGCGCCGAGCGAATGGGCGACTGCCGTCGACTTTCCGCAGCCGACAGGACCGGTGAGTGTGACTACGGCGTCGGTACCGGACAATGCCTTCTTGATACCCGAGAGGATGCTTGCAGTCTGAGGCCCGACGAACACGTCCGCGCCGGACACGTTACCGCGAAAAATTCGTCGTTGGAGCCCGAAGTGCTTTCTGTACATAGGATTCCGTTTCTGTGTATTTTGTTGCGACGCACAAATATTGACAGCAGCTGAAATTTTGCGGTCTATCCCGCCGAATTACGTGGGTTTATGTCACAAAAAGCACATCGTTCCGGCGATTGGCGGGGCGTCTGCGGGGGAACAAACAACTGTTTTTCTGTGCCAAATCACTCACAATACGGAGCTTCATTTCTGCGAGAAGGTGCTCATGTCGCGCAAGTTCAAGCGCATAGGTCTCATCGTCGGCATCCTGGGTGCCGCGGTCGCCGTCTCGGTGCTCTTATCGAAGACGCGCATGGAGCCGCCGAAGAAGCCCGCGGAGAATCTCGCGATGCTGGTCGAGGTCGTGGAACTCGAACCGGTCGATGCGCGTTTCCCGGTGCGCAGCCAGGGCACCTTACGTCCCCGTACCGAGACGATCGTGAGTGCAGAGGTCTCGGGTGCCATTGTCGAGATCTCCCCGAAGTTCGTTGCGGGAGGGGTCTTCGATGCGAATGAGACCCTGATGCGCATCGACCCGACCAACTACGAGGTCGCCGTCAGCCAGGCCCAGGCGCTGCTGCGGCAGAGGCAGATCGAGTACGAAGGCGCAAAGAAGCTGCGCAGCCAGGGGTATCGTGCCGAGTCTGAATTCGCGGCGGCGGGTGCGGCACTCGCCACGGCCGAAGCGGACCTGGTTCGCGCGCAGCGCAATCTCGAGCGGACCTACATCCGTTTGCCCTACGAGGGCATGGTTAGGAGCAAAGAGGCCGACCTGGGCCAGTTCGTGAATCCCGGTACCCGGCTCGGGGTGACGTTTGCCACCGACTATGCCGAAGTGCGCCTGCCGTTGACCGACAGGGATCTTGCCTTCGTGGATCTTCCTTACGCGGCGGAAATTACCGCCACCGGCGAATCGAGCGGTCCCGAAGTCGTCCTGTCGGCGGAGCAGCGCGGCAGGATCGCGGAATGGTCCGCGCATATCGTCCGCAGCGAAGGCGTCGTCGATGAAAGCAGTCGCGTGACCTACGCGGTCGCGAAGGTCGACGATCCTTACGCGCTCGACAGCGAGCACGTGCCCCTGCCGATGGGCACTTTCGTGACGGCGAGCATCGAGGGGGTGGCAATGCAGGGCCTGCTCCGGGTACCCCGGCACGCGCTGCATGGTTCCGACCAGCTGCTGTTCGTCGACAGCGAGAGCCAGCTGCGTATACGCAGTGTCGGCATCGTTCGCGCGGATGCCGACTACGCCTACATCGGTGATGGGGCTGAAGCCGGCGAGCGCGTGATCCTCACGGCCATGGAATCACCCATCAACGGCATGCCGGTCCGCACTACGGTCGACGAACCCTCCGGAGACGAGAAGATCGCAGCCAAGGGAGACGACGAAGAGCCGTGAAGCCGCGCGGAGTCACCGATCGCAAGGGGATCATCGCCTGGTTCGCCTCCAATCACGTGGCGGCCAATCTCCTGATGTACCTCATTATCGTCGCGGGCCTGCTTTCCGCATCGACGATACGCAAGCAGATGCAGCCGGATTTCGAGCTGAACAACGTGCAGGTCCAGGTCCTGTATCTCGGCGCCGCGCCCCAGGAAGTGGAAGAGGGCGTCGTTATCAAGGTGGAAGAGGCGATCCAGGACGTCGACGGCATCGTGAAGCTCATGTCTTCAGCGTCTGAAGGCGTTGGCACTGTGACCGCGGAGGTGTCACGCGACGCCGACCTCAACGAAGTGCTGAGCGAGATCAAGACGCGGGTCGACGCGATATCGACGTTTCCGGCACTCACGGAAAAGCCGGTCATCAGCAAACAGGAAATTCCGTTTGCGGTCGCTTACATCGCCATCTACGGCGATATGGACCCGGTAACGCGCAAGTCCATCGCCCAGAATGCGCGCGACGAACTGATGCAGCTGCCTGCCGTAAACCGCGTACTTTTCCTTGGTGACAGGGATTTCGAGATCAGCGTCGAGGTGTCCGAGCACACGCTCAGGCAATACGGGCTGACGATGAGCGAGATCTCGCAGGCCATCAAGAATTCGTCGGCGGATCTTCCAGGGGGCACGATCAAATCACAGGGTGGCGATATCCTGCTGCGCACGGAAGGCCAGGTATACACAGGTATCGAGTTTTCAGAACTGGTGCTGCGCACGTTCGGCGACGGCACTCGCCTGACCCTCGGTGACATCGCGACGATCAGGGACGGGTTCGTCGAGAGTAACGAGTACAGCCGTTTCAACGGACGCCCGTCGGCCATCCTCCAGATACTTACGATAGGGGAACAGAACGAGCTGGCGACTGCGGCTGCGGTGCGGGAATACGTTGCGCGGAAATCCGCGGAACTGCCCGATGGTATCCAGATGGACATCTGGGCGGATCGCGCCAATTACCTGCAGGACCGGCTGGACATGATGTTCGAGAACATGCTGCTCGGCGCATTGCTGGTGTTTATCGTGCTGTCGCTGTTCCTGCGCATGAAAGTCGCCGGCTGGGTCATAGTCGGTATCCCGATCACTTTCTTCGGCGCGCTGTGGCTGATGCCGGTGAATCCATGGCCGGTGACGATAAACATGGTCAGCCTGTTCGGATTCATCGTTGTGCTCGGCATCGTCGTCGACGATGCAATCATCATCGGCGAGAGCGTCTATACGAAGATACGTGCTGACGGTCATACGCTCGACAACGTCATCGATGGCGCGCAACGTGTCGCGGTCCCGGCGACTTTCGGAGTCTTGACGACGATGGCGGCGTTTGCGCCCATGTTGTTCATCGGCGGCATTTTCGGGCCGTTCTTCGAGGCCATCTCGGTGGTCGTTATGCTGTGCCTGCTGTTCTCACTGGTCGAATCCAAACTGATACTGCCCGCCCACCTGGTCCACGCGAGAATCCCCGACATAGACGAGGACGACCTGTTCAATCCGCAGCGCAAGGTCGGCCTTTTCGAGCGAGTGCCGCGGTTCTTCCTCAAGATCCAGCGCCATGTGCAGCATGGGCTGCAGGCGGTGATTCACAATTACTACCGTCCCCTGCTTTCGAAGGCGATCGACAACAGGGGTGTCACGATAGCTATTTTCATCGCCGTCCTGATCGTCACCGGCGGCTTGGTCTCCAGCGGACTGGTTCGTCAGGTCATGGTCCCGGAGATCGATAGTGATTTCATTCGGGTCGAAATGCGGATGCAGACCGGCACGGCACCGCGCGTGCGCGATGCAGCCGTCGACAGGATCGAGACAGACTTGCTCGCGTTGAGTCGGGAATTTCTGGATAACAACCCTGATTCCGTCCCGATGATCAAGCATATCGGTGTCTTCACGAACGGTGACACCGGCGCGACGCTCGTGGTCGAGATGCCAAGGGACGAAGACCGTCCGTACGAAGTCGTGGAAATCAGTGACATCTGGCGAGAACGGGTCGGCGAAATACCGGGCATCAAGAGCCTGACATTCGAAGGGGCCGTACACATGGGTGGTGGTCCGCCATTGAGCTTCCGGCTGAACGGCAGTAACTATGCTGCGCTCGAGGCCGCCGCGTTGGAGCTCGAGCAGGAGCTGGCGACCTACGCCGGGGTGTTCGAAGTGCAGAATTCCGCGGTCAGCGGTGGTGATGAGATTCGCCTTACGATCAAGCCGGAAGCGGAGGCTCTCGGCCTCACGCTGGTGTCGCTCGGCAGGCAGGTGCGCCAGGCGTTCTATGGCGAGGAGGCGCAGCGCATACAACGCGGCAAGGACGAGCTGAAAGTAATGGTGCGCTATCCCGAAGATCAGCGCCGCTCGATTGCCGATCTCGAGAACATGCGGATCCGGACGCCGGCCGGTGACGAAGTGCCTTTTTCGTCGGTGGCGGAGGTCAACTTCGGAGAGAGCTACACCAGCATCCAGCGGCAGGACCGGCAGCGTACGGTCACGGTGAGCGCCAACATCGACCCCGAGCGCGTCGAGCCGCAGGAGGTCATTCGCTCGATACGGGAGAATTTTATTCCGGATCTGCTCGCGCGGCATGCAGGCGTCAGTTTCGACCTCGAAGGTGCGAGCGAGGAAGAAAGGAACTTCATCCGCAACCTGTCCATCGCATCCGTGGCGGCATTCTTCCTGATCTATGCGCTGATCGCCGTTCCGCTGCACTCCTACGGGCAGCCGCTGATCATCATGTCGGTGATACCGTTCGGCTTCATCGGTGCCGTGCTCGGACACATCATCATGGGCAAGGCGATCAGCATGTTTTCCATGTTCGGCCTGATCGCGCTGGCTGGCGTCGTAGTCAATGACAGCCTGATCATGGTGGACTTCATCAACAGGGCAAGACAGCGCGGTGCCGACCTGAGGACCGCGGTCATCGAGTCCGGCACGCAGCGGTTCAGGGCGATCGTGCTCACGTCGTTCACGACGGCGGCCGGCCTGTTGCCGATCATGACGGAAACCAGCATGCAGGCGCAGTTCGTGATCCCGATGGCAATATCGCTTGGCTTCGGCATCCTGTTTGCCACGGTCATCACGCTGTTCCTCGTGCCATCGCTGTATCTGCTGCAGATCGACGCCATGGCACGATCTCCTGCTCGGCCGTCCCGAGCGTTCGGAATCGTCCGTTTGACTGACCAGCCTGACGAGGCGGCACAACGTCTTTCGCAGCGCGAGGGTGTGATGACCGCGCTGATCGCCTACGTGCTTTGGGGCGTCTTTCCCGTCTATTTCAAGCTCGTGCAGTCGGTGCCGCCGACCGAGGTACTGGCGCACCGAATCGTTTGGGCCGTGCCATTCGGTGCACTGATCCTCCATGTGCGCAGGCAGTGGCCCGAGGTCTGGAAAGCCTTCACCGCCCCGGCAACAGTGTTCTGGCTGGCACTTGCGGCGTCGTTCATCTCCGCGAACTGGTTCATCTATATCTGGGCCGTGCAGCAGGGACAAGTACTGCAGGCAAGTCTCGGCTATTACATCAACCCGCTCATGTACGTTCTCGTCGGTGTCCTTTTTCTCAATGAGCGATTGCGGCGGGCACAGGTGGTCTCGGTCCTGCTCGCGGCAATCGGCGTGTCCTACCTGACGATCAAGGGGGGGCAATTTCCCTTCGTCGCCATTTCCCTCGCCCTTCTGTTCACGCTTTATGGCGTGATCCGCAAGCAGGTCGCGGTTGGCGCGATGCCCGGGTTATTCATCGAGACGCTGCTGCTGTTTCCATTTGCGGCAGCCTGGCTGGGCTGGCTGATGATCTCGCAACAGGCCGCTTTCGGTCAGGCCGGGGTGTCGATATCGTTGCTGTTGATGCTCGCCGGACCGCTGACGGTGGTTCCGCTGTTACTGTTTGCGATCGCCGCGCGTCGGCTGACGCTGACGGTGATCGGCTTCATGCAGTTCATCGCGCCAACGCTGCAGTTCATTGTCGGCATCTTCTACGGCGAGATCCTGACTCCCGCGCACCTCGTGTGTTTCGGCTGCATCTGGGCGGCCGTCGCGATATTCAGTATCGACGCGTTTTACCAGCAAAAAAGAAAGCCCCCGCGGATGGAATCCGTGGGGGCCTGATCGATAGCGCGCGATCGCGATCCGAGGACCGCTCCTACTTGTTCGCCTTGCGTTCCTGGGCTTCCTTGATCACTTCTTCGGCGACGTTCTGCGGGCACGGTGCATAGTGCGAGAACTCCATCGAGAATTGTCCGCGACCCGAGGTCAGCGTGCGCAGGTGGCCGATGTAGCCGAACATCTCCGCCAGCGGTGCATCCGCCTTGACGCGCACGCCGGTTGCGCCCGCATCCTGCGACTTGATCATGCCGCGGCGGCGATTGAGATCGCCGATAACGTCGCCGACGTTGTCTTCCGGCGAGAATACGTCGACTTTCATGATCGGCTCGAGCAACTGCGGTCCCGCCTTCGGTATCGACTGGCGGTAGGCTGCCCTGGTCGCAATCTCGAACGCGAGCGCCGATGAGTCGACCGCGTGGAACGCGCCGTCGAGCAGCGTGAACTTGACGTCGAGGAGGGGATAGCCGGCAAGCGTGCCTTCGGACATGCTCGCGTCGAATGCCTTCTCGATGGCGCCCCAGTACTCGCGCGGCACGTTACCGCCCGTAACCAGCGACTCGAACTGGTAGCCGGCATTCGTCTCGGCAGGCTCGATTCGATAATCGATCTTGCCGTACTGGCCGGAACCACCGGACTGCTTCTTGTGCGTGTAGCTGTCTTCGATCGTCTGGGTGATCGTCTCGCGGTAGGCGACCTGCGGTTTGCCCATTTCGACGTCGACCTTGTGCGTGCGCCGGAGGATGTCCACCTTGATATCGAGGTGCAGCTCGCCCATGCCCTTGATCAGCGTCTCGCCGGAGTCTTCGTCCGTCGCCACCTGGAAGGACGGGTCTTCCTGCACCATCTTGTTGAGGGCGACACCCATCTTCTCGTTACCCGCCTTGTCCTTCGGCTTGATAGCCACCGAAATCACCGGCTCGGGAAAGACCATCGGTTCCAGCGTTGCCGGGTTCTTCGGATCCGCCAGCGTATGGCCGGTACGCGTGTTCTTCATGCCGAGCAGGGCGACGATATCGCCGGCCTGGGCGGTCTCGAGTTCCTCGCGCGA
>WOR8_10006304_pt1 | contig 11404 bp, 6 predicted proteins | sample DeeMarSeWOR38_10_FD_19890 | JGI IMG/M metagenome (IMG submission 19890)
GTTGAAGCCGCTGCATACCCTCCTCGATATTTTCCATCGAATTGGCATAGGAAAACCGTAAGTAGCCCTCACCGTTTTTTCCGAAATCAATTCCCGGGCTGACACCGACATGCGCTTTTTCCAGAATGTCGAAGGCCAATTTATAAGAGTCAGCGGAAATATGTTTGGCATTGGCAAAAACATAAAACGCACCGGTGGGCTCCACCGTAATCCCAAGCCCCATTTCCTTCAGTCGCCGGATGATAAATTTGCGGCGCTTATTGTAAGTCTGTTGCATGCGGGCCACATCTTCGGCGCCGTGTTTGAGGGCCGCAATTCCGGCCTGCTGAACCATGGCATTGGCTGAAATAAAAAAGTTCTGTTGCAGTTTTTGCATGGGGCGAATAAACGATTTGGGGGCAATCACGTAACCCAGCCGAAGTCCGGTCATGGCAAATTGCTTGGAAAATCCATTGAGCACAAAAGCGTGATCGGAAAATTCCAGAATCGAATGCGCCTGGCCCTCATACACCAGCCCATGATAAATTTCATCGGAAACAATATAGGGGCATTGTTCGCATGTTGTCAGCCCGGCGATTTGCTGCATACGATCGAACGACAGCAGGTTGCCGGTGGGATTCGAGGGTGAGTTGATAAATACGGCTTTGGTTTGCGGGGTGATTTTTTGTCTGATGATTTCAGGTCGGTATTGAAAACCGTCTTCTTCATATACCGGAATGGTGATCAGTTTGCCGTCCACAAATTTGATAAAATTCGGATAGCAGGCATAGTGCGGATCTGAAATAATAACTTCATCCGCGGGCTCAAGCAGGGCGGCGAAAACAAGGAATATGGCCGGCGATGAACCGGATGTGACAATCACCTGGTCCGGGTCGACCGAGACTTGATAGTGCTTTTGATAATACTCACAAATGGCTTCCCGCAGCTCATACAAACCCAGGCTGTGGGTGTAATGCGTAAATCCGTCCTCGAGGGCTTTGCAGGCCGCTTTTTTAACGCAGTCCGGTGTATCAAAATCGGGCTCACCGACTTCCAGATGGATGATACGGGCGCCTTTGCGCTCCAGCTCCTGGGCCCTTTCGAGCACATCCATCACGATGAAGGAGCTCATTTCTTCGGTACGTTTCGATACCATTGCTCAGCCTCAACATATATTTTTATGATAACGATGATGCATCAAATCAAGATCGAAAAGTCTTTTAATTTCGAAATCCGAAATTCGAAACCCGAAACAAATTCAAATATCAAATGACCGAAATTCAAAACCGTTTAAAACATTTGAATTTAGGATTTTGGATATTGTTTCGTATTTCGGGCTTCGTGTTTCGAAATTTAAACGATCTATCTTAGATTGATTGAGACAGCTCAGTACAACCGGCCTAAATTACCTTGTTTAAGGGATATTCAATGATTCCTTCTGCTCCGTGTTTTATCAGCTCCGGGATGAGATCGCGCACGACTTCGGATTTGACCACAATTTCTACAGAAAACCAGCTGGATTGATAAAGCGGCGCCACTGTCGGAGCATTCAGACTCGGCAGCATACCGATCACATCTTCCATTTTTTCTTCGGGGACATTCATTTTAATGCCCACCATTTTTTCGCCCAGCAGGGCCCCTTTGAGCAAAAGCGCGATTTGTTCTATTTTATTGCGTTTGGCGCGATCCTTCCAGGCCTCGCGGTTGGCTATCAGCTGGGTATTGGTCTGCATGAGCTCATGAATCACGCGCAGGCCATGGGCCTTGATCGTGGCTTCGGTCTCTGTGACCTCCACCACCGCATCGGCCAGACCCGACACCACTTTGGCTTCGGTCGCCCCCCATGAGAATTCAACACCGACATGAATGTTTCGCTCTTTAAAATAGCGGCGGGTAAAATTGGTCATTTCGGTGGCAATTTTTTTGCCCTCACAATCTTCAATTTTTTGAATGGGTGAGTCATAGGGCACGGCCAGCACCCAGCGTGCCGGCCGGGAGCTGACTTTAGAATAGATCAGGTCACTGACCACCTGAACGTCCGATTCGTTTTCGGCAATCCAGTCCTTGCCGGTCAAGCCGGCATCCAGCGTGCCGCTTTCAACATAATTGGACATCTCCTGGGCGCGACAAATGGCACACTGAATGGTATCATCATTGATTTCAGGAAAATAACTTCGACCATTAACGTTTATATCCCACCCTGAGCGCCGGAATAGCGCAATCGTTGCATTTTGCAAACTGCCTTTGGGAATACCCAGTTTAATTGGATGTTTCACTTACCGTATACCTCCCTGGGGTCGAACACGGGCTCGCCGATGATTCGAACCGAACCGTTTTCAACCTTTCTATGAAAACAACTGCGGTGCCCGGTATGACAGGCTGCACCGCCCAACTGTTCTACTTTTAACAACACGGTGTCCGCATCGCAGTCGATGCGAATTTCTTTAACGATTTGCTGATGACCGGATGACTGGCCCTTGATCCACAGCTCCTGTCGCGTGCGGCTCCAGTAGGTGGCTTTGCCTGTTTTCAGGGTTGCCTCCCAGGCCTGTTGGTTCATAAAAGCCAGCATCAGCACCTCACCGGTCGCATGATCCTGCACGATCGCCGGAATCAGACCGCCGCACTTATCGAAATCGGGAGTAATCATTTTTTATAAAATCACAGGTTGAAATTATATCATAAAGGCATTAAACTAGAAGTTTGTAAAGCGTTAGAATCTAATGAAACCATATGAAACCACAAATTTTTGTAAGTAACTGTAACTCAAATGAATGTCAATTAAATTATTTTGAAATCAAACCTTACAAAGCCTTCTTCGATTCGTGTCCTTCGTGGCAAAGAAAGCTGCAAATTCAACCACAAAGGCACGAAGAGACACAGAGGAAAACATATATAAAATATTTTTAATCCCTTTGTGACCTTTGTGCTTTTGTGGTGAAAAGTATTCTGACACACGGAGCGCACAATTTTCATAAGAAGGGTTAACGTGCGATCGCTCCGTTCGCGCCGGGGATTTGTGAGTGGAGTTTGCAGCATAATGGCAAAGCAAAAAACCAAATCTGGTATCTTAACGCAAAGAGCAAAACCGAAGAAGCGACATTTTTTCAGGAAATTTTTATTGTGGTCGTTTTTATTGGGTTTTATCGTTACTGTTATGGCAGCGGCGGCCGGCTTTGGCGTTTATTATTATCTGAGCAGAAATTTGCCCCAGATCAGCAATTTGACGCAATACCATCCGCCCATCATCTCATCGGTATACTCGGATGACGGCCACAAAATCGCCGAATTCTTCGAAGAGCGGCGCATCATTAGGCCTCTTGAGGAAATGCCCCCGGCCCTGATCAACGCCTTTATTGCCGCTGAGGACTCACGGTTCTACAAACACAAAGGTATCGATTTTTACAGCATCACGCGGGCATTTTTCAAAAACCTGGAGGCCGGAACCATTGTTCAGGGTGGCAGCACCATTACCCAGCAGGTTACCAAATCCTTTTTGCTGACTCCGCAAAAAACGTATACGCGCAAGATCAAAGAGGCGATTCTGGCTTACCGGATTGACAGGGCTTTTAACAAAAAGGAAATCCTTTACCTGTATTTAAACCAGATCTACCTGGGCCACGGTGCGTATGGGGTTGAAGCTGCGGCCGAAAATTATTTCGACAAATCCGTAACCGAACTCAATCTGGCTGAATGTGCCATTCTGGCCGGTTTACCTCAGGCCCCCAGTAAATACTCGCCATTCAGGCATCCGGAAAGGGCCAAACAACGGCAAATATATGTGCTTAACCGTATGGTGACCGAGGGTTATATCACCCTGCCGCAGGCCGAAGAGGCCATTAACACGGAAGTGGAGATCAAACCGCGTCGTAACCTCTATATTGAAGAAATCCCGTATTACACCGAACAGGTCCGCCGCTACGTCGAGGAGAAATACGGTCGTGAGATGCTTTACACCCAGGGGCTCAAAATTTATACCGCCGCCAATCTCGAGATGCAAAAAATTGCTCAGGAAGAAATCGAAAAAGGCCTGCGTGAACTGGATAAGCGCCAGGGGTTCCGCGGGCCGCTAAAAAAGCTGGCGCCTGAGGAAATTGAGACATTTTCAAAAACCATTCAAACCGAGCTGGATACAGAGCCCCTTGAAGCCGGCCGGACCATCGCAGGTGTGGTCATCAAGGTGGATGACAAAAACAAAGTCGTTACGGTACGAATGGGAAATTCGCTCGGGCAGATAGCGCTGGCCGACATGCAATGGGCCCGCAAGCCGGATACAGAAGTGGCCTATTATGAAGTCAAAGTCCAACGACCCGGCGAAGCCCTGCAAGCCGGAGATGTCATCTGGGTCAAAGCCAAGGAAAAACCGGAAGATGCGCAACTATGGCCACTGGCGCTGGAACAGGAGCCGGACGCCCAGGCGGCATTGATGTGCATCGAGGCGGAAACCGGATTCGTCAAAGCCATCGTCGGCGGCCGTGATTTTCGCGACAGCCAGTTTAACCGCGCGATCCAATCCAGGCGTCAGCCGGGCTCCGCCTTTAAACCGATCATCTACGCTGCAGCTTTAGATAAACTCTACGAGGACGAACCGGATCGATTTTATACGCCGGCATCTGTCATTATTGATTCGCCCATCGTGTTTGATGACCAGGAACGGGATTTTACCTGGAAGCCCAAAAACTACAAAGAGCGATTTTTTGGCCCCACACTGATGCGCGATGCGCTGGCTAAATCGCGCAATGTTGTGACAATCAAGATTTTGCAGGATATCGGCATTGATTATGCCATTGAATACGCCAACAAATTGGGTATCACCTCTGAACTGAGCAAAGATCTATCGATCGCTCTGGGTTCTTCGGGGGTATCATTGCTCGAGCTGACAAAGGCCTATTCGGTGTTTGCCAATCGGGGGTATTTGATCGAACCGGTCTTTATTAGCAGAATTGAAGACCGGGACGGCAACGTGCTCGAAGAAATGACACCCGAGCGCATCAAAGTGATCGATGAAACCACCGCTTACCTCATGACTCACCTGATGGAGGGGGTGGTCAAATACGGGACCGGTTGGCGGGTTAAAGCGCTGAATCGACCCGTGGCGGGCAAGACCGGCACGACCAACAATTTGTTTGATGCCTGGTTTATGGGTTACACCCCCCTGTATGTTACCGGCATCTGGGTGGGATTTGATGATGAGGCCCCGCTGGGAAAATCCGAAACCGGATCCCGCGCCGCCAGCCCGATCTGGCTGGGGTTTATGCAGCGCATTCTGGCGGATAAGCCGCCCAAAATATTTGAGGTACCCGAAGGTGTGGTCTTCACCCAGATTGACGCTGAAACCGGGCTTCTGCCGATTCCTGAATCCAAAGAAACGGTGTTTGTCTGTTTTAAGGAAGGCACCGAACCCACCGAATACAGCAAAAAGCCGGGAGATATTGCCGATACCGGAGAGTTTTTCAAAAAGGATCTCTAATGGTTCGCTGAGCGATACTCGCTTCTTGCTTCTCACTGTCAGACAATCAGTTTTTCTCAACCACAAAGGCACAAAGTTCACAAAGAGTTTAACAAAATTTTGTATCTCTTATGCTTTGCGGCGTTGCGTGCGGATAATTTCAGACTTACTGAGGATCGGTTTGAATCGGGGCGGAAAAGATGGGCTTATGAGTTGCAAATTCTTTAGGCCAGATGATTTCCTGCTGACCCTCGATCCATTGAACCAGATACGTCGGCAGCCTGTTCTGCTGGCTTTTTTGATTATAGGCGCTAAATTTCACCGGTCCCAACAGGGTTATGATGTCGGTTCGGGACAGCGCATCCCGAATCGCATCCGGAGTCAATGTCCGGGTTCGCTTGAGTGCATCTGCAATCACGAACACCCCGGCATAGGCCTCAGCGCCGGCATGGCCGGGTGGATTTTTGTGCCGCTCGATAAATTTTTGATTGAACGCACCGGCGCCGCGGTGAGGCACCAGGGGTGTCCACAAAGCAGTAGCAACAATATGGTTGGAAGCCTCTCCGGCCTGTGAAATAAAATCGGTTTGATCAAATCCATTCCCTTCGCCGACAAACAGTTTCGGGTTCAGCTTGAGCGCTCTGGCTTGGCGCACCAGCAAGGCAGCGCTGTCGGCATCGTCGGTGATGGCATAAATTAAATCCGGATTTTTGGCCTGAACCCGGGCCATGGCCGCCGATAAATGATCCCCGCGGGTCTCGAAACGTTCCCTGATGACCAGTTCCAGGTTCAGCGAAGCTGATTTTTTAAAAAAACGCCGCGCCACTGCAGAACTTCTCAGCGATGTTGCATGTACGATGGCAACTGATTTTATGTCAGCAGCCGTCGTCGATATAAACGTAGCCAGGGCTTCCAGATGCTCACCGAGGGGTTGGTTCAGTCGGAAAACGTATTCCCAGCCCTGCTCGGTAATTTTGTCTGCCGGGGCGCTGGTCACGACAAACGGTATCCGGCGCTGCTGGGCGATGGCGCTGGTGGCCCAGGTTGCCGAACTTGAATAGCCGCCGCTGATGACCAGGACTTTGTCCGTTTGGATTAGCGTTTGGATAGCGGTCCGGCCCCCATCCGGGGTGCCTTCTGTGTCTGCCAGAACGGGTTCAATTTTGCGGCCCTTGATCCCGCCGCGGGCGTTTATTTCAGCAGCGGCCATCAGCGCAGCATTTTTTTGAATCTGCCCGATCGTGGCGTCGCGGCCGGTAAGCGGCAACAATACCCCTAACCTGATCGGGTCAGCGGCAAAGACGCCGGAAAGCATGATTCCACCCCATAAGACGATAAGGCTGACTGTAAGTGCGGCTGTTTTCACCACGCGTATTTACCTCTCGGTGAAATCTTAAAATTGCATAGCGACTGCTATAAATTGCCCGGCCTGGATCAGGGCTCAATCAATTGGTTTTGCATAGCAAAACGAGATAGCTCTGCATTGTTGCGCAAACCCAGCTTTTTGAGCAGGCGTGCACGATAGGTATCTACCGTTTTGATACTGATATGATAGGCGCGAGCGATTTCCCGGTTGGTCTGTCCCATGGCCAGGCGGCGTAACACCTGCAATTCCCGCATGGATAAAGAATCCAAAGGGGATTTGCCATTTGACCCTTTTGCCACCCGCAACGCCAGTGCTTCGGCGGCCTCATCCGTGATGTAGCGCTGCCCTGCATGGATTTTGCGAATAGCTGTTACCAGCTGCTCCGGTGCGGATTGTTTGGTGAGGTAACCCATCGCCCCGGCCTGAATGGCACGGACCACATATTGCCCCTCTTCGTGCATGGTCAGCACCAAAATCGGCAATGTCGGGTGGCGGGTTTGCAGCTGGCTGATAACCTCCAAACCATCCAGTCCCGGCATGGATATGTCGATGACCGCCACGTCCGGACCTGTTTCCTGAACCAGCTGAATCGCTTCACGGCCATCATCGGCTTCAGCGACGACCTGCATGTCCCCGCTTTCTTCGACAATGCGGCGCAGCCCGGCACGCACAATGCTGTGGTCATCCGCCAGTAGAACCTTAATCAAAATTTATTTCCCTTTACAAGTTAAGCGGCTCAGATCTAACCCTTCGGAATTAGGGCGCTTTGAAATTCGAAGCACGAAACACGAAATTCGAAACAAATATCAATTTCAAATGATCGAATTTTTAAACTCGACAGCTTGATTCACAGATAATAAAGAGCAATTTGTATCAATTCTCATTGTTTTGAATTTAGGTAATTAGAATTTGTTTCGAATTTCGAATTTCGATATTCGTGCTTCTGCGGTAAAGTCATAGATTAAAATTTTTTTGTGGATCACTTAATTCAGATAATGCTGGCCTGACTACCCAACTGCCCATCGATGGGCACCTGAAAAGACACCCGGGTCCCTTTTTGGGGATGCGACTGGACATCCAGTGACCCCCCGACCAATGTGGCCCGCTCGCGCATGCCGGCCACCCCCAGTCCTTCGGAGTCGGACAGATGCAGTGCATCAAAGCCCTGACCATCATCGACGACGGACAGCGTCAAAAAACCATTTTGGGTTTTAAGGGCCACTTCGACGTGACTGGCCGCAGCATGCCGGGCAACATTGGTCAATGCTTCCTGGGCAATTCGATAGGCAGCGGTTGAAACGGTTTCGTCCAAAAAGGGTATATCATTGTGTTCGAAGACACACGCGATTTCAGTGCGGTTTTCAAAATCAGCCGTATACCACTCCAGCGCATCCACCAGACCCAGGTCGTCGAGTACGCCGGGACGAAGACGAAATGCCATGCCGCGCACATCCTCGATGTTCTTATCGATGAGCCGACACATTGTCAATGCGCGCTCGGCAGCTTGCGGGTCCGCTTTTTTTAAGCGCTCATGCATCCAGACCGAGTCCATTCGCAGGGCGGTCAGTACCTGCCCCAGTTCATCGTGTAGCTCGCGCGCTATGGCCGAGCGCTCCTTTTCCTGATTGGCCATAATGCTGCCGGATAGCCGGCGCAACTGGGTTTGGGCTTTTTTGACGGCGGTGATATCGTTCAAGATACCGCATACGCCGCTGATGGCACCGGATTCATCATAAATCGGAAATTTAACGGCCAAATAGGTGTGCAATCCGTCAGTTTGCTGGATATGTTCTTCGAGTTGCAAGGAGCGCGCTTCTTCTAAAACCTGCGCATCGCTGGCGCGGAATTGATCGGCGACTTTTTGCGGTAAAATATCATAATCGGTTTTGCCCCGGATTTCGGTGTTGCGAACCTCAAACAACTCTTCATAGCGGGTATTAACCAGTGTGTAACGCCCGGCTTTATCCTTGATGTAAACGACCGCCGGCGTATAGGTTAGTATATTGGTTATTTCCTCGGTCTGCTTGCGAACCAGGCGTTCAAGATCCCTGGAGTAGAGGCTGAGTTCTTCTTTGGCCTGTTTTAAAGCTTCCTCGGTGCGATTTCGCTGGGTAATATCAATTGAGACGGCTAAAGATCGTATGATGTTGCCGTCGGCATCGCGATCCACAATGGCCGACAAAAGGACGTCAATTATTTCACCATTTTTTTTGATAAATTGATAAGGGATATCCTGACAGAACCCGGTTTTGAAAAATTCAGGGATGACAGTGGTTTCAGCGTATTCGCGAGAATCCGGAGTGAAAAATTCGGTGAGCTTGCGACCGATGACCTCATCGCGCTCATAGCCCATAACCTCCGCCCAGTAAGCACTGACACTGACCAGGCGGCCTTCCGGATCAATCGAGTGCAACATGGCCGGCGTGTGATGATATAAAGATCGAAAGCGTTCCTCGCTGCTGCGCAGCGCTCTTTCTGCTGACCGGCGCTGCCGGATTTCATGGCTGGCCTGATGGTATAAAAAGAAAACTGCTATGCCGATCAGCACGCATAGCGCCAGCACGATGGGACCGGTGGTTTTTATCAGGGGCTCAATGACTGCCTGGGTGATGGCGTCCCGCCTGCGCAAATGCACCACATTCCACCCCGGATAGTTCGATCCCAGTTCCACCACCTGGATCTGGTAGGCATTGCCGTCACGGTCCAGGATATGATCATCACTGGATTCCAGACCGGTCCACTTCCAGGGGCCGGTTCCGAATTGCAGGGATTGTTCGATCAAAGGGATATTTTTTTCATTGGTTTTCCACAACAGATGATAAAGCCAGTCTTTGCGGTTGGAAATAAAAATAACCCCGTTTGGATCATTGACCAGCACAATTTCGTCCAATTCGGCCCCCAGCTGGCTTTCGATTAACTCAATCGAGGCTTTGATCACCACAATGCCGACAGGGTCGTATCCGTCTTCCGCATACACCGGATGGCTGTAATAGGCGCCACGCTTGCCGGATGTGGTGCCCAGGGCCAAGTAGGTGCCGGGGTAACCTGAAAAGGCATCTTTAAAATAGGGTCTAAAAGCAAAGTTTTGGCCCACAAAACTATCGGGGGCATCCCGATTGGTCGAGGCAATGGTGTTGCCTGCAGGGTCCATTAGATAACACACATCGGCAGCCAGCGTTTTCTTGAAGTGGTCCAGGGTGGCATTGGCCGCAGCCAGGTTTTCTGCGGTAGGCCGGGTCAGGGCAGGCCGCAGCGTTTGCATGCCGGCCAGGGTTTTTACGGGTTTGACATTTTCAGCAAGGAAGATGCTTAGATTTCTTTTAATGGTTCGCAAGCGCTGATCTGCCTGCCGCTCGGCTTCTTTAAGGGCAGATTCTTTTAGTGAAGCATAATATAGATACCCGCCGGCAGAGGCCGATAAAAAAGCCAGCAAAGACAAAACGAGTAAAATGATGCGAAGCTTCATGACGCGCGTTTCCAGCCGCAACAGCCGCCATAATCATTTCCGGCCGATGCTTCAAGATTGTGATCGGTATTTCAACCCTTTAATTTACACCAACAGCTGATTGATAGCAAACGCTTTCAACCTCCGAGATCACAGATGTGGTTTTATCTGCCTGAATTAAATCAGTAAACGCATCTGGATGGTAGGTGGTAAGGTTGAATGTTGTGGTTTGTAAGAAATTTTCTGACAAAAAAATCAGAAATCATCCAATTGACAGTCTTTCCGAATATTTGTAGGTATGAACACTTTATAATGCAAATAGCCCTTTCTGTGCTGAATAGCATCGATATCCACCCCATCCTTTTGGCTGAATGATAGCGGTTAGGATCACTTTCATTCAATGGCTATTTTGCTTTTATGATTGCGCTGGCTGTTGTATAAGGAAATTGGCAATTCTCATACAGGGTCAAGCGCAATGATGTTTTTCCACTGATCAATTAGTTGCCTTTTGGGCCGTTATGGGAGGTGGATTATGAAACCGTCATTTAAAAGCTTATTTTGTCTCGTCATCCTAGCCGCGTTTGTTTCAAATTTAGCCGTTCCGGCAACTGTTTCTGCATCTGAACCACTGGTCGTCGGCATCCTGCATTCAGAGACGTATACCTATGCCAAGATGATGAAAAATTCATTTGAAATGGCCCTTGAAGCAATCAACAAAGCGGGCGGGATCAAGGGCCAGTCGTTAAAGCTGGTGTATGCCAACGACGAGGGTAAACCCAAACCCGGAGAAAAAGCGATCATCGACCTGGTCGAAAAAAGCGGTGCTGTTATGCTGGTGGGCGGCTATCAGAGCAGCAACACCATATTCATGGCCAGAATGGCCGACAAGCTGGATCGGCCTTTTCTGGTGTGCACCGCTGCCGACGACCGCATTACCCAAAGAAAATGGAAAAATATTTATCGGCTGAATCCGCCGGCCAAGGGTTACACGAATGGGTTGGAAGATTTTTTTCTGAATACCGTCAAGCCCAAATCGATGGCGATCGTATACGAAAACAGTCCTTACGGTACCAGCGGCGCCATGCGAATGATGTGGTTCTGCCGCGGCAATGACATCGAGCTGCGTGCGATCGAGCCCTACCACAAAGAAAGGCTCAAGCCGGAC
>WOR8_10009290_pt1 | contig 11402 bp, 8 predicted proteins | sample DeeMarSeWOR38_10_FD_19890 | JGI IMG/M metagenome (IMG submission 19890)
AGTCGCCTATGAACTTCAAGATTGGAATTGATGTAGGGGGAACCTTTACCGATTTTTTACTGGTACTTGATGATGGTTCCTCCAAAATCTACAAAGTTCTTTCCACCCCGCAAGACCCTTCCATTGCGACGTTGACCGGCCTTGGTGAAATGGCATCCGATCAGAATCTGAGCCTAAAGGAATTTTTGGGACGCGTGGCGGTTATCGTTCATGGTACGACCGTAACGACCAATGCCGTTCTGACCTACACCGGATCTAAAACCGCCTTGCTGACCACCAAAGGACTGCGAGACACCCTTGAAATGCGAAGAGGCATCAGAGAGCGTCAATACGACAACCGCTATCCGAATGTTCAACCCCTTGTCGAACGATACCTGAGAATACCCGTGGAAGAACGGATCGACTACAAGGGTGAGGTCGTTACACCCTTAAACAGGACGGATGTGGAAAAGGCCGTCGATTTTATGCGACTTGAGGGCGTCGAAGCTGTGGCTGTCTGCTTCATGAATGCCTTTGCGAACTGTCGGCATGAGGAAGAGGTATGCGGAATCATTCAGGACAAAATTCCGAAGGCCTATTTAACGATATCAAATCGGCTCCTGCCATCCATTCGATTTTACGACCGGGTGAGCACAACGGTTCTAAATTCTTATGTCGGCCCCACGCTAAAACGCTACCTCTCCGCTTTGACCTCTAAACTGCGGCAAGCAAAATACGAAGGCATCCTCCTGATCATGCAATCCAACGGCGGTGTGATATCCCCTGAGGCTGCGATCGAAAGGGCAGCCGTTACCCTGCTGTCAGGACCCGCCGGTGGTCCGGTGGCAGGGGTGGAATATGCCGCTGCACAGGAATATGATGATTGCATCACCGTTGACATGGGCGGGACCAGTTTTGATGCTTCGATGGTCAAGGATAAAACACCCACGGTTACGACCAGCGGAGAGATCAACCGGCTCAAGCTTGCCCTGCCGATGCTGAATGTTGTCACGATTGGCGCCGGCGGCGGCAGTATCGGCTGGATCGATGAGGGCGGGCTGCTAAAAATGGGGCCACAAAGTGCCGGCGCCAATCCGGGACCGGCGTGTTATGACCTTGGCGGGGAATTACCGACCTGCACCGATGCGGATCTGGTGCTGGGATACCTGGACAAGGACTTTTTCGCCGGCGGACGCATTCCCCTGAATCCGAATAAAAGCCGGGATGCGATTGAGAAGCATATCGCCGGGCCATTGAAGCTCGATTTAGCGGAAGCTGCAGCCGGAATGTACAACGTGATCAATGTAAACATGGCAGCTGCTGTTCGTGAAGTTTCGGTCAAGCAGGGATATGATCCCCGGGATTTTCCGCTGGTGATTGCAGGGGGCGCGGGTCCGAATCATGCTTGCATGATCGCCCAGGAACTGGAGATTCCGGTGATGATCATTCCCAAAGAATCATCAATCTTCTGTGCCGCCGGAATGCTCAGGTCGGATTTAAAGCACGATTTCGTGAGCACCTATGCAACAGAGCTCGGCGCTGCTGATCCCGCCGCGTTAAAAAAGTCATTTGGGGATATGAAAGCGCAGGGAATCGAACTTTTATTATCCGAAGGAATTCCGCAAAATCGAATTGCGCATATTTTTTCACTGGATTTACGGTATGTGAAGCAGTACCACGAGGTCAATATTGAAATCACCTCGCAAGAAATCAAACGGGCAGACTTCGGCTCTATGGCTACACGGTTTCACAAAAAGCACAATGCGCTATTTGGCTATTCACTTGAAGAAGAACAAACGCCTGTGGAGCTGATCAACCTCAGGATCATGTGCATCGGTCAAACCGCAAAACCTAAATTTCAGCTGGAAGCATATGACGGTGAAGATCCGTCAAAAGCCCAGAAGAAAAGCCGGCGAATCTATTTGCCCCAGCAAAAGCGCTTTAAGGCGGTGGATGTTTTTGACGGCGCCAGACTTAAATTCGGCAACAAGGTCGTTGGTCCGGCTATCATCGAGCAGATCAACACCACCACTTTTGTAACGCCGGAGTATAATCTGTTGGTGGATAAATTCGGGTCTTATACCATGTATGTAAAAACCAATGAGGAAGCGGTCGAAAAAAGAATATTGAATTAAGCGAGAGTGTTTAGTATTTGGTGTTTAGTGTTTAGGATTCAAAAAAGTGATATAACGTCATATACATTATACTAAACACCAAACACCAAACACTAAACACTAAACACCAGACACCACTTTAGCGGTAAAGAATTAGGGAATTTAAGGATTGAACGATAAAATCATTTTTTCGTTAGAAGACATTTCGATCAGCTTTGGCGGGTTGCAGGCCGTCGATGATTGCTCATTTGAAATACGCGACGGCGAGATTTTTTCTCTGATCGGTCCCAACGGTGCCGGTAAAACAACCATCTTCAATATTATTAATGCGCTTTACAAACCCGATAGCGGGCGCGTTTTGCTGGAAGGTAAGGATTTAGTTTCTCTGAAACCATATCAAATTGCCAAGCGCGGGATTGCGCGGACATTTCAAAATATCGAGCTTTTCAGTGAAATGAGCGTGCTGGAAAATATTCTGGTGGGGCGCCACTTTTTTTTCAAATCCGGCGTGATCGCTAACAGTCTGGCATTGGGCAAATCGAAAAGCGAAGAAACCCAAAACAAGGAAACGGCCGCTGAAATCATCTCGTTTTTAGAATTGAAAGAATATGAGAACCAGAAAGTCACCGATCTGTCTTTCGGGATTCAGAAACGTGTCGAGCTAGCCCGGGCGCTGGCATTGAACCCCAAAGTGCTGCTTCTGGATGAACCCGCAGGGGGACTCAATCCTCAGGAGACTGAACACCTGATGGAAATTATTAAGGCCATCCGGGACAGGCGCGGCATTACGATTTTGCTGGTCGAGCACGATATGCGCCTGGTGATGGGACTATCCGATAGAATCTGTGTGCTGCATTTCGGTGTTAAAATCGCCGAGGGAACTCCGCAAGTCATCCAAAAGGATCCGAAGGTTATTGAAGCCTACCTGGGGACTATTAGAACTCATGCTTGAGCTCAAATCGATAGAGTCATTTTACGGTAAAATACCGGCCCTCAAGGGGATTAACCTGCAGGTGCCTGAAGGCGGGATCGTTGCCATACTGGGCGCCAACGGCGCCGGTAAGAGTACGACCTTGAAAACGATTTCAGGACTGATTCAACCGCTGCGGGGTCAGATTCTGTTCCAGGGCCAATCCATTCATAAAAGTGAGCCGCATCAAATTGTGCGCTTGGGAATTTGTCAGGTGCCGGAGGGGCGCGATATCTTTATGGGTCTGACCGTGCAGGAAAATTTGAAAATGGGCGCCTTTACCCGCAGTGATGCAAAAGCCATTCAGGATGATATGGAGCGCATTTTTCAGTCGTTTCCGATATTGAAAGAACGGGCCCGGCAGCAGGCGGGCACGCTGAGCGGCGGCGAACAGCAGATGCTGGCGATTGCCCGAGGGTTGATGTCCAATCCCAAGTTAATGCTGCTGGACGAGCCTTCCCTGGGATTGGCGCCATTGATGGTGGAGGAAATTTTTCGGATTATTGCCAACATCAACAAAGAAGGCGTCACCATTCTGCTGGTGGAGCAAAATGCCAACATGGCGCTGCAAAACGCTCAGTACGGCTATGTGCTGGAAACCGGAACCGTCGCCCTGCATGATTCCGCACAGAATCTGATCCAGAACGATTATGTCCGGAAAGTATATTTAGGCGCGGACTAAACGAATGCGATTTCTCCTGGGGTCCCGCGAGTGGACCCCAGGGGTCTAATTTCTTATTGCTTTAAAGGTACGAGTGTGCCTTCTTTCAACGTTATCCAGCCGGAGATGGGTCGGAAAACGCTTTGCTGGACTTCCACCATAAAGCCGGAATTCTGTGACAGGTGATCCGTGGCTGAAAAACTGACCGGAGGAATCATCCCGTTTTCCCAATCTTTGATGCCTTCAAGAGCGGCGATATAGCTTTCGCGAGTAAAATTTTTGCCGGCCCTGTTGAGGCCCTCCACAAAAAGTTTGGCATAAAAATAGCCAAACAGACTGTAACGATTCGGCGTTTTGTCTTTGTCCTTGCCGTACTGGTCTACGATCTTTCTGTATTCGACCACGGCCGGGTCCTGGGAGTTCACCGGATCAGGCCACAGAGAAAGGCCCCAGACACCTTCACCGACACCGCCGGACAGGTTGATATATTTTTCGTCTGTCAGCGGACCTGAAGATATGATTCTGGTGTCTTTCCAGCCCTGTTTGTGAGCTTCTTTCAGGAAAGTGGCTCCAGGTGGGGGGGTGGCCACCAACAGACAGGCATCCAGATTGGCTTTGCGCAGCTTGGCCACCTGGGCGCTCAAGTCTTTAGCCCCGCGCTTGTAAGATTCTGCTGCAGCCCATTTCAACCCTAATTTTTTGAGCATTTTTTCACCGGGATCTCTGAATCCGTAGCCATATTGATCGTCCTGATACAGGATGCCGATGCGCTTAAAACCCTTGACCTTAACCAGCCAGGTGACCACCAGTTCGGATTGATTTGGGTAGCGGGTAAAGGAATTGAATATATACTTCTGCCCAGGAGAAGGTTCGCCCCAGAAGGGAAAGAGCAGGGGCACTTTATTCTGAGTTAGATACTTAACTGTAGCGCCGACAGCCCCTGTCCCCTGGGAAGAGAGGATGGCAAATACCTTATCCTGTTCGACCAGACGCTTGGTATTGGCTACCGCATTCTGGGGTTTGTAGCCGTCGTCGTAATATTGGGTCAGGATTTTGCGACCGTTGACTCCGCCTTGGGCGTTGATGTATCCGATGTAGGATTCCAGCCCGTTGTTTACCAGCTGGGTGCCCGGATAGACGAGGGGCCCTGAGAAGCTGTTGGAGCACCCGACCAGGATCGAATCACCGGTTACACCCACTTCGGCGTTCACATCGTTTGCCGCAAAGCAGAGTGCAACCATAACGATAAGTCCGAAAGTCGATACGTACCTAAGTTTAAGCATAATGGAACCTCCTTTCATGGTGGGATTAATGGGGATTTGTGTTTGTGTCAATGAAATATTAATTAAACTTTTCTTTGAGATCGGTCAACATGCCGACAATGCCTCTGGGCATGAATATCATAAAAATGATCAACGATAAACCAAAAATCAAGACCTGTAGATCCAGCAAGCCGGCGAATACTTGTTGGATACCGGTCAAGATAACTGCCCCAATAATGGATCCTAAAATCGAACCCATCCCGCCGATGACAATCATTGCGATAAAGTCAATAGAAAGTTCGATAGTAAACGCATCCGGCGAAAGAAATGTAATCAAATAGGCAAACAGGCCGCCGGCAACGCCGGTGTAGAAGGCGCTGATGGCAAAGGCGATGGTTTTATATTTGGCCAGATCCACGCCGATGGTCTGGGCGGCAATTTCACTTTCTCTTAAGGCAATAAACGCTCTTCCAATGTAACCCCTTACCAGATTCTTTGCCAATAGGGTCATAATAATCGTTACCGGGATGATCAGGTAGAAAAGCTTGAAGTCCGAATCAAATTCAAAGCCGCCGATTTTGGCTGTGGGCACACTAAACCCGTTATCACCGCCGGTTAGCGAACTCCACTGAAGAATAATCTCACTGATGACCACGCCAAATGCCAGCGTGGCCATGGCAATGTAAAAACCTTTTAAACGCAGGATCGGTATGCCCAGAAGAAAGCCGATAAGTCCGCTGATGGCGCCGGCCAGCAAAAGCGTCACCGGGCAGGGCAGCCATTCAAAATTGGCCGTAACGATGGCGGTGACATAGGCACCGATTGCCAGAAACCCGGCATGTCCGGCGGCGATTTGACCGGTATATCCCATTAACAGATTCAAGCCCAGGGAAACCAGGGCATAAATCGCCAGCAGGCTCAGCAGAAAAATTGAGTATTTTCCCAAAAACAGGGGCAGAATGAGCAAAACGATTAAAGCGGCTAACCAACCCAGTATTTTCCATTTTCCTGATAGCTGCATCGAATAATACCTTTTAGACCTTGGTAAATCGCTCTACGCCCATGATTCCTTTGGGGCGGATGACCAGGACGATAAAAATCACCGCAAAGGGAACCACGTTTTTAATTTGAGAAGGCAGATACAGGGGGGCGACATTGTCGATGACACCTAGAAGCATGCCGCCAATGATGGCACCCGGGATGCTGCCCCAGCCGCCTAAAATGGCCGCGGCAAAACCGTTGATAACCACGATTCCCATATGCGTGCTGAGAAATACGACCGGTGCCATCAGAATCCCCGCGACCGCCGCCACCAGAAAGCTGATGGCCCAGGTGACCGCAAAAGATTGCTTGACATTTACCCCCATCAGCAGGGCGGCGTTTTGACTTTCACTAACCGCCCGCATGGCAGTTCCATAACGCGTGTACATGAAAAATGTATACAGAATTACCATGAGCAAGATGGTTGCGCCGATATTTCCCAGACCGATCAAATCAAACGTGGCGCCGCCGATAGTAATGGTTTCATCCGGAAAGACACTGGGGTAGGGATAATCATTGTGGCTCCAGATAAAGCCGGACAGGCTTTTCATCACAATCGACACCCCCAGGGTAATGATGAAGATATTGAAATGGGGGGCGCGCATGGCCGGGCGGATAACCAGCCGCTCAGTGATGATCCCTAACAGTGCTGAAATCAGGAGGGTCAGTAAAATAGCGATCCAAAGCGAAAGCCCCAGCATACTAAAAAAGGTAAATCCCACAAAAGCAGAAACCATCGACATTTCGCCCTGGGCAAAATTGACATGTTCGGTTGTGTTGTAGATTAAGGCTAACCCCAGAGCGACAAGGGCATAGATACTGCCGGTAGCCAAACCGCTGAAAATGACCTGAAGTAGCATATGATCTCCCTTGTGGGGTTTTAGAAGAGATTCGAGATTAGAATGTGTGAGTCTGTTTTGGCCAGGACCTGTCGTTGACAACCATTTTCGTATACTGTATACAACCGGATAACATAGGCTATCTCATATCAAAAATGTCTTTGGCCCGATATCTTTGTTGGCGCCTCGGTATTGAATCAAAATCCGCTCTTTGAGACGGCTTCTAGAAATATTTGGAAAATGCTGCTTTAAACCCCTCACGTCTTGAGAGTTTCATTAAATTATAAAATGGCAATTTTCAAGAAATTTGATCATATCGGCATTGTTGTCGAAGACCTCCGGAAAGCCATGGCTGAACTTACGGATTTCTTTGATCTAGAGTGTCAGGAGGTAATGGAAATTAAAGATGCCGATATTCGAATCGCCTTTTATCCGCTGGGCTCCGGGCAAATGGAGCTTATTGAATTTCAAAAACCAATAGCGGATGTTGATCCGATCGTAAGCCGCCCGGGAGCCGGAGTTCAGCACGTTGCATTTCAGGTTGATGATTTTCAACAGGCATTAGAGACATTGACGGCTAAAGGATTGAAGCTGGTTAAAGGCTTTCCGAGAAGCGGTGCTCACGGGCAGGTGGCTTTTTTTTATCCGACCGAGGGGTTGGATCTGTTGATAGAGATATGTGAATCGTGAGGTTTCAATAAAAAGTCCAATGCAAGAAAACCGCCAATTTTGGAACGAAGACGTTGAAACACTTTCTCCGCAAGAAATGGAAGCGCTCCAATGGAAACGGCTAAAAAAACAACTGCGATATAATTTTGATCATTCGATCTATTATCGCGAGGAAAAATTTCAGAAAGCCGGGCTGACCCCTGACGATATTCAAACCTTCGAAGATTTCCAAAAGATACCGCTGTTAACCAAAGATGAGCACCGGCAGATACAGGCCGATTCCATTTTGCAATTCGGACATCCCTATGGTTTGATCACCTGTGCACCCCGGGATAAACTTGTTCGGATCAATTCAACCAGTGGCACCACCGGCCAGCCCACCCTGTATACATTGACCCTAAATGATATCAACGTGCTCAACGAAATGCATTGCCGCAAGTACTGGCGAACCGGCCTGAGACCGGGCCATATTGTACTGCAGGCGCTGTCTTTGAGCATGTTTACCGGCGGCCTCCCCCTTTCGGACGGACTTCAATCTATGGGACTTTGCGTGGTGCCGGTGGGGATCGAGGGCGGAACCCGACGGGTGCTCGATTTTACGCTTTTAACGAAGCCCGACGTTTTAATCGCCACCCCGTCGTTCGGTGAATACCTTATCGAACAGACACCCAAACTTACCGGCAAAGATGCCCGCGAGCTGGGTATTCGGTGGTTTTATTGTGCCGGTGAGCCTGGAGCCGGAATTCCTTCTTTGCGCAAAAAGTTGCAGGAAGGTTTCGGCGCAAAGGTGTTTGACCACACCGGCGGCGGACATGCCTTTCATGGAATATCATGCGAAACCGAGCCGTACCCCGGGATGCACTTTGTTTCCGCCGATCACTGCATTCTGGAACTGGTTGATCCGGAAACCAAAGACCCTGTTGAGATCTCTCACGGGGCCATGGGTGAAATGGTGTTTACTTTTATTGGGTGGGAAGGCGGTCCGTTTATGCGTTATGCCCTGGGCGATTTAATCCAAATATACACCGAAACCTGCAGTTGTGGCTGGCCGGAGATGCGGTTTAAAATTTTAGGACGGGCGGATGATATGCTCATCATCAAAGGCGTCAATCTTTATCCATCGGCGCTTAAAGGACTGGTCAATGAGCTTGAACCCCGAACCACCGGAGCGCTGCGAATCATTCTGGAACAACCGGGCCCTCTGGTTAAGCCGCCGCTTAAAATTCGCATCGAGCATGGTTTTCAGAACCCGAGTGAAGAAGACAAGCATCAACTCGTGAGCGAACTTACTGAACTCATCAAAATTCGCTTGCGTGTGAGCCCCGATATCGAACTTGTTGAACCGTTCACATTGCCGCGCGAAGCCGGTAAAACTTCATTGATCGAAATAAAGGAATAAGGCCGGGGTCAGGCTTCAGGAGTTCAAGGTCAAAGGTTTCGGGATCGGATTACTTGTTGAATTGGTTTTATTTGTTTCATTGGTTGAATTGGTTGGCCTAAACTGAACCAATCGAACCAATTAGACAAATCAAACTAATTAAACTGATCAGATACCTGCAACTGGCTGACACCAGGCTTGCCCACCGCGGCAACCAAGGTGATTCGAGAACACCTTTAACGCATTTAGGAACAGAAGTGAGTTGTTATGAAATCTGAGCAAAATGCAGACAAAGTGCTAACATCCATTCTCCAGTGCCGCCTGAAGGCCATTAGCGAGGAAATGGGCTATACGCTGCTGCGCACCAGCCGATCCCCCATCCTCAATGAGGCCCGGGATTTTGTTACCGGTCTTTACGATGCCAGCGGCCGGATGATGGCACAGGCGGAATATATCCCGGTGCTGGCTTTTGCAATTCAACCGGTGTGCCAGAAGATTATTGAATATTTCGCTGAAGATATTCATCCCGGCGATGTTATTTTACATAATGATGTATTTAGCGGCGGCAACCAGAATGCCGATGTGGCCGTATTTAAGCCCATTTTTCACAACGATGCGTTATTCGCATGGGCAGCCGTGAAAGGGCATCAGGCCGACATCGGCGGTGCGGTGGCCGGCGGGTATAATCCGGATGCCCGTGAAATCTGGCAGGAAGCGCTGCGGATTACACCGGTTAAGGTTTTCGAGCAGGGCAAACTGCGACGGGATGTATGGGACCTCATTTTTGCCAATATCCGTTATCCCATCGTCGCCGAAGACATTAAAGCCCAGATCGGTGCCTGTGCGGTGGGCGAAAGGCTGGTGCATTCGCTGCTGCAGCGATATGGCTTTGACCCACTGCGCAATCAGATTAAGCTTCTGTTCGATTCGACTGAAAAAATGGTACGGGCTGAAATCCGGCAGATCCCCGATGGGCAATATCAAAGCCAGAGCTGGATGTACTATGACGGCATTCATGACGGTTCCAGATTCAAGATAAACCTCACGGTAACGGTTGAAAAAGATGAGATTTATTTTGACTATAGCGGCACGGACAACCAGACGGAGGGGTTTGCCAATGCACCGCTGGGTGCCAGTATGTCAGCCGTGATCCTCACCTTTTTAATGCTCATCGATCCCGATATTCCGCATAACGAAGGTCTGTTGCGGCCATTGCACGTCCATATCCCGCAGGGAACGTTTTTGAACGCAAGTTTTCCGGCGGCCACCACTTTTGGCAACAGCATCACCGGCCCCAATGCAGATGCCATATTGAAAGCACTTGCAAACGCAATGCCCCATAAAGTCACTGCCGGCTGGAACCGGATGCTCGCATTGGCGGTATCCGGCCTTGATCCCCGCGCAAATCGTCCTTACGTGGATATTCTTTTCAATGCCCTGAAAGGGGGTTCAGGGGCGGTTGAGGGCTGTGACGGCTATGACCATATTGGTCTGATTAACTGCGCCGGCGGAATACTGGCTCAGGATCCCGAGATGTTTGAGTTGCAGACGCCGAACCGGATCACCAAACATGAATATGCGATGGATTCGGCCGGTGCCGGAAGATGGCGGGGGGGGCTGGGCGTAGAGACCATCATCCAATTTGGTGGTGAGAAATCCAAGGGCGTTGTGTTTGGCGATGGGGTCGATAAGGAAACACAAGCTTTCGGGCTTTTTGGCGGAAAAGTTGGCAGCATAAATGAGATGGAATTCAAATTTCCGGATGGAAGTCGCCATCGGCCAAAATCCAAGGAGATCGTTTCGGATATACCTCGGGGAACGATCCTGCGGCAGATCGCTGGTGGTGGCGGTGGGTATGGTGATCCTTACCTCAGGCCGGCAGAACAGGTCGTACGAGAGGTGAGAAACGGCACGCTTTCATTGCAGAAAGCCCAGAAAGATTATGGTATCGTGATCGATCCCAAAACGCTTAATTTGGACGAATCTAAAACTGAACGCTTGCGAAGAAAAGAAAAAAAATAGAAAGGACAGAATTCAGCGGCGGTGAATTCTTTATTTTGATTTTTCAAGCTGCTTTTTCAGGCTTTCAAAATCTTGCTCGGTGTCGATATCAAAAAAGCAGATCGGATTGTCCACTTCAACAGCTAACACCCGATCCGGATTATCATCGATCAGTTGCCGGGCACCCGTATCGCCTTTAATGCCCATCAGGTGGCTATAAAACCGACGGCTAAATATGACGGGAGTTTTTCTTTTACCCTGATAAATGGGAACGCAAATGTCTTTGTCGTCGGTCCAGAATCTTTCCAGCAAAATATTGATTGTCGCCGCGTTCAGCATGGGCTGGTCGCCCAACAGAAACATCACCGCCGGAAAATCGTCTTTAACTTTTGACAAGCCGACGCTGAGAGAACGGCTCTGTCCTTTTTTAAATTGCAGGTTGATTTCTACAGACACCTTTGAATGTTGCAATTTTTCACCAAGTGTCT
>WOR8_10006308_pt1 | contig 11400 bp, 10 predicted proteins | sample DeeMarSeWOR38_10_FD_19890 | JGI IMG/M metagenome (IMG submission 19890)
GAGAAATATTTAGCCCGTTCCTAAATCCCTTTCCTTCGGGTAGAGACTTAGATAATTCTCCTCCTTAGGATGAGATAAAGAGGAGGCTTCTATATTTTTATTATATTACCTAATTAGAAATTCACGCTTAAACTTTAAATCGTCTTATAAATGAAAGAACCTGAAGTAACGCCTGAACTTGCTGTCGAGCACGGATTAATTGAGGAAGAATACAATCGAATTCTGAAAATCCTTGGTAGATCTCCAACTTTTACAGAACTTGGTATTTTTAGCGTTATGTGGAGTGAACACTGCAGTTATAAAAATTCAATTGCTCAGTTAAAAACACTGCCGAGAAGCGGTGGTAGATTGTTAGTTGGTGCAGGAGAGGAAAACGCAGGTTTAGTTGATATAGGTGATGGATTAGCAGTTGCATTTAAAATTGAGAGCCATAATCATCCCTCAGCAGTGGAGCCATATCAGGGAGCAGCAACGGGAGTGGGAGGTATAATGCGGGACATTTTCACTATGGGTGCTCGTCCGATTGCTTCACTTAACTCACTCCGTTTCGGAAGTCTGGATGATGCTCATACACGTTATCTTTTTGCTGGAGTTGTAAAAGGAATAGGGGATTACGGGAACAGTTTTGGCGTACCAACTGTTGCAGGCGAAGTTTATTTTGATAAATCATACCAGGGAAATCCTCTGGTTAATGCTATGGCTGTTGGTATAGTAAAGACTAATACATTTGCAAGTGCTGTAGCAAAAGGTGAAGGTAATCCTGTAATGATTGTCGGATCTTCTACAGGAAGAGACGGAATACACGGTGCAACTTTTGCATCGGAAGAACTATCGGAAAAATCGGAATCTAAACGTCCTTCAGTTCAGGTGGGAGATCCTTTCACGGAAAAACTTTTACTTGAAGCTACATTAGAAATCATTCGAAAAGGTTATTTGATTGGAGTACAGGATATGGGTGCCGCTGGAATTTCCTGCTCCACAAGCGAAATGAGTGCTAAAGGAAAATCAGGAATGAAGATCGATCTTAACAAAGTTCCACTGCGCGAGGAGGGAATGAGCGCATACGAAATTATGCTTTCCGAAAGCCAGGAAAGAATGCTTTGCGTAGTTAAAAAAGGTTACGAAGACAGAGTTAGAGATGTTTTTGAAAAATGGGATTTGCACTGCGAGATTATAGGTGAAGTAATAAATGAAGATAAACTATTCATCAATTACAATGGCGGTTTAAAAGCTGAGCTACCAGCATTTGAGCTTGTACTTGGAGGCGGTGCACCTGTTTACACTCGTGAACAAAAAGAACCTGCTTATTTAAATGAATTAAGAAAATTTGATTTTCAATCTTTACCGGAACCAAAAAATTCTGGTGAAGCTTTTCTAAAAGTATTTTCTTCACCGAACATTGCATCAAAAAGATGGGTGTACGAGCAGTACGATTCGATGGTTAGAACTAATACGATTGTCGGTCCCGGCTGCGATGCTGCTGTAATTTATATTAAACGTAGCAATAAAGCTCTTGCAATGAAAACAGATTGTAATGCGCGCTACGTATATTTAAATCCAAAAGAAGGTGCAAAGATCGCAGTTGCTGAATCAGCCAGAAATATAGTCTGTTCCGGTGGTGTGCCGCTGGCAATTACCAATTGTTTAAATTTTGGTAATCCTTACAAACCCGAAATCTTCTGGCAGTTCGCAAAAGCAATAGAAGGAATGGGAGAAGCCTGCAGATTTTTTGATACACCGGTTACCGGAGGCAACGTAAGTTTTTATAATGAATCCCCGGATCCGTCTTCATCCGATAAAGCCGGACTTCACAGGACAAGTCAGGCTGTTTATCCTACTCCGACAATTGGAATGGTTGGATTGGTGGAAGATCTTTCGCACATTACAACTTCTTATTTTAAAGATGAAGGTGACTTGATTTACATTCTGGGTGAAGATAAAGAAGAGCTGGGGGGCAGTGAATATTTAAAAATTATTCACAACAAAGTTGCCGGTGATTCACCACAGCTCGATCTCCCAACTGAAAAGAAATTGCATGATACAGTTCTCGAATTGATCGGGAAAAAGTTAATAAAATCCGCGCATGATGTTTCTGAAGGCGGAATTTTGTGTGCTCTTGCAGAATGCTGTCTAATAAATCATGAAAAAATGATAGGCGCTGATGTTAAAATCCCAATAAGGAACCGGAAGGATTTTGCATATTTTTCTGAATCACAATCAAGAATTATTGTTACAGTTTCAAAAGAGAAAAAAAATGAATTTGAAAATTTAGTTCATTCAGCTGACCAGCCTGCTAAAAAGGCGGGTCAAACATTCATCTCAATTGGAGAGGTTGGTGGTTCATCTTTAAAAATAAATAATGATATCAATTTCAATCTCGCAACGCTGGCAGATATATATTATAACACAATCCCACGGATAATGAGTGGTGAAAAGTAAAATAATTCAAATAATTCGTAGCTCAAAAATTTATGAGCTTTTCAGAAAGGTTCGTTTCTACCTTCACCTTATTCCTGCCTGGCATTGGTTTAAGGGCTTTTTTAAACATTATTTTGGTGGATTGTACGACAGGACTGACCGCCACCATTTGTTTCTTCTCTCAGGTGGATTAGCTTTTTCACTCTTTGTATGTATCATACCAATGACATTAATAATCTTTTGGCTGCTTGGAAAGTTTCTTAACTCCGTAGAGGTCGAGCTGCAGATAATGACGCTTATAGATACTGTAATTCCTTACGAAACTTATGCACAGTTTGTTAAGGATATTATTTTCAAGAGAGTAAAAGAAGTAGTTGAATACAGGAATATTGCGGGATGGGTGGGTATAATAGGATTATTTTTTGCTGCCAGTGGTTTTGCCAGCAGTCTGCGGACAGTTCTCAATAAAGTTTACGGAACCGATATTGATATAAATATTTTTCTCGGCAAGCTTAGGGATTTCCTGGTTATAATAGTAATTGTCCTTGTGTTCCTTGCACTGATACTTGTTCTTCCAATTCTTGATTTTCTAATTTCCTTTGCACAGACCACTCCTTATTTGCAGGTTTTTAACCAACCTATTTTCCATAGATTCTTTACAGCATCCTTCTCATTATTCATAATGTTTTTGATTTTTGTTGTACTGTATAAGTTTATGCCTACGGAAAAAATTCGTAAAAGATCTGTTTTACTCGGCGCAATGTGGGCTTCAATATTCTGGGTAACGGCAAAAATACTTTTTGGAGTGTACCTATCTAACTTCACTACTTTCAGCAGAATTTACGGTGCTTATGCATTGGGTATTGTTGTTGCATTCTGGATTTATTATACATCAGCTGTTTTCATCCTCGGAGCTGAGATCGGTAAATTATTTGATGAGCGTATTTCTGCAAAGCAGGAAAAAAAGCTTAGCTAACAGCTCAAAAACCAACAAATTCTAACTTTTTAAACATTTTTAAAATCTATTTGACAAGTATTTTTTTTGTTTGTAATTTTAATCAGATAATTTTATCTGATTATAAAATCATTAAAATTTAGAAAGGAAAATGATTTATGAAACTCCGAAAAGATAGCAATATCGTGGGTTTTATGGGAGTACTTATCTCTTTGGCAGCAATAATATTTTTTAGTGCTTGTGGCGATTCATCTGAAAATAAAACCACAACCGATACAAAAACCGTTGAGAAAACAAATCCCGGCGGATTGACAGACTGGCAAATGGAAAACGGTTTTGGTCCCGTTAAAAAGAAACTAAATTTAGGACCTATCAATAAAGAACTATCAAAAGAAGGTGAAGCAATTTTTGATACAAAGTGTATAACCTGCCACAAGTTGGACGAACGTTATACGGGTCCAGCACAAAGGGATGTGCTTCGGCGAGTAACTGCTGAATTTTTTATGAATATGGTTATCAATCCAGATGAGAATATTGAAAAACATCCGAGAACTAAAAAACTGCTCGCAGAGTATATGAACAAAATGACAAATCAAAATGTAACTCTTAAAGATGCTCGCGCGCTGCTTGAGTATTTTAGAGTTTTAGATGCGGAGTTAAAACAAAATAATCAAAACAATCAATAATGGAGGTAGGAAATCTTATGAATCGCAAATATCTAAAAGCAATTTTTATTGCGATTGCTGTTGTTTCACTGTTTGTAATTTTCCATTACGGATGTCAGGAATCGAAGGACATAACCGCCGGTGATGAAGCCGGAAGAGTCTATGTTGCACCTGGAAATTACGATGAGTTTTATTTATTTACATCCGGAGGATTCAGCGGGCAGATTGGAGTTTATGGTTTGCCTTCGGGAAGATTGTTCCGTGTAATTCCTGTATTCTCCCAGGATCCGGAAAAATCCTGGGGTTATTCTGAAGAATCAAAACCAATGTTCAATACATCTTACGGATTTATTCCTTGGGATGATTCTCATCATCCTGAATTATCGCAAACAGATGGTGTTCCGGACGGTAGATGGATATTTATAAATGCAAACAATACACCGCGCGTTGCAAGAATTGATCTTTCAACTTTTAAAACCGCAGAAATAATTGAGATTCCAAATTCGGGTGGTAATCACGGTTCACCTTTTATAACCCAAAACACAGAATATATTGTTGCATCCACTCGTTTTAGTGTTCCAATTCCAAACAAAGATGTTCCGATAAATTCCTATAAAGAAAATTTTAAAGGAACACTTACATTTATTAAATGTGCCGATGATGGTGCTATGAATATTGAATTTCAAATTCTTGTTCCCGGTTTCAATTATGATTTAGCACATTCCGGAAAAGGTCCCTCGCATGGATGGGCTTTCTTTACTAGTTACAACACCGAGCAGGCTAATACTCTGCTTGAGGTTAATGCGTCACAAAACGATAAGGATTTTATTGCTGCAGTTAACTGGAAAAAAGCTGAAGAGTATTTATCTCAGGGCAAATTTAAAACTTTCAGTTCAACTTACTTCAGAAACTATTTTGATGAAAAGAAACACATGGCTTTCTCTGAAAAGAAAAGTGATGTTAAAGTACTTATTCCGGAAGAATGCCCCGGTTTAATTTATTATCTTCCTACTCCAAAATCTCCGCATGGAGTTGATGTGGATCCATCTGGCGAATACATTGCTGCTGGTGGAAAATTAGCAACGGTAATTCCTGTTCATTCATTTAGTAAAATGTTAAAGGCCATCGAAAACCAGGAATTCGAAACAACTATTGATGGAATTCCAGTACTTAAGTATGAATCAGTAATGGCTGGCGAAGTTGAAAATCCTGGATTAGGTCCACTACATACAGAATTTGATGATAAAGGTTTTGCTTATACATCTTCATTCATTTCATCGGAAATTGTAAAATGGGAACTTGGAACTTGGCAGGTGGTTGATCGTATTCCAACTTATTATTCTATCGGTCACCTTTGTATACCGGGCGGAGACAGCAGAAAACCATGGGGCAAATATGTAGTTGCGCTAAATAAAATTACAAAAGACAGATATTTACCGACTGGTCCTGAATTAACTCAGTCTGCTCAGCTAATAGATATTTCAGGTGATAAGATGAAACTGCTACTTGATTTTCCAACTATTGGTGAACCTCATTATGCTCAGTCTTTGCCTGCGGAATTATTAATGAAAAATTCCAAAAGAATTTATCCGATTGAAGAGAATGAAAATCCTTACTCTGTTAAATCGGAAAAAGATGTGCGTGTTGAGAGAAATGGAAACACCGTTCGTGTTTATATGAGTACAATCAGAACTCACTTTGCACCCGATAATATCGAAGGAATTAAAGTTGGTGATATTGTTTATTTCCACGTAACTAATCTAGAGCAGGATTGGGATATTCCACATGGATTTGCAGTTAAGGGCGCAAACAATGCAGAACTTTTAATTATGCCCGGCGCTACTGAAACATTATTGTGGCAGCCTAAATTCGAAGGCGTTTATCCCTTTTATTGCACCGACTTTTGTTCAGCATTACATCAGGAAATGCAGGGGTACATAAGAGTTTCGCCAAGAGGATCTAATGTAGAACTTGCCTGGCATACTGGCAAGTAACTATTTTATAAGCTAATGGGGGAACGATTAGTTCCCCTTTTTTTATTTTTTATATGGAGGGGAAGAATGATACTGAAATCAAAATTAATAATTGTATTTGCATCATTACTTCTAATTCTAACGTTCTTTTTTCCCTTATGGTATATTGATCTTGAAGCGCCACAATATCCCGAAGGTATTGGGCTCGAGATTTGGTTAAATAAAATTACCGGACAGAAACCGAATGATCTTGAAAATATAAATGGCTTAAATCATTACATAGGTATGAAAGAAATTGTACCTGATGCAATTCCTGAATTAAAAATTATGCCCTTTATTTTAATAGGAATGATAATCTTTGGATTGGCAACAGGAATAATTGGCAAAAGAATTTTTGTCTACGTTTGGATAATATTATTTGTTGTTCTTGCTGCAGTGGGTTTATATGATTTTTATATGTGGGAATATGATTACGGACATAACTTAAATCCGCAGGCTGCGATTAAAATTCCCGGTATGGCATATCAGCCGCCTTTAATAGGTTCAAAAATGCTGCTGAATTTTAATGCGATCTCCATGCCCGATATAAGTTTTTACATATTGGTAGTGGTAGTTGGTTTGGCTATAATTGCAATGTTGCTTGATAAAAATCAAAAAAGGAAAAAGTAAAAGATGAATAAATTACCATTATTAAACTTATTAATTTCTCTATTTATTATTCTTTTCTTACTTAATTCTTGTGGAGGAAAACCCGAACCGATTAATTACGGACATGATGAATGTGAGTATTGCAGAATGCTCATTACTGATAATAAATATGGTGCAGAGCTGATAACTGAAAAAGGTAAAGTTTATAAATATGATTCGATAGAATGCTTGATTAATTATGCACTTGTTGAAAACATAATTGGTGATAATGATGTTACAATGCTTGTAAGTGATTTTTCAAATCCCGGACATTTTACAGATGCACGAACAGCTTTTTATTTGTATAATAATCAATTTAGAAGCCCGATGGGTTTAAATGTTTTAGCAGTTGCAGAAAAAAACAAACTTACAGATTTTGAAACTGAGAACGACGGCAGCCGGCTTTCCTGGTTTGATGTAATAGAATTAACAAAACAAAAAGATAACTAATAAATTTTAGTCTGATAAAAATTCATAGATTATTTTTAAATATTTATTTAGATGAAAGCATTCCTTCTAATCCTTTTTTCACTATTCCTTTTCTCTTCCATTTGTTTTTCTGAAACAATAATCGTTTCAAAAAACGGAAAAATAAATTCAATTTCAGAAGCAATAGAATTGGCAAACCAAAACGATGAAATAATAATCGAAGAGGGAAGTTATGCGGAAGGAAATATCATAGTGAACAAAAGTGTTAAAATAACTGGGAAAAATTCGCCTGTTATTGATGGGAAAGGAGAGGGAGAAGTCTTTACAGTTTTAGCTGACAATGTTTTAATCGAAGGATTGGTAATTAAAAATTCGGGTATAAGCTATTTGGAAGAAAATGCCGGTATTAGATTGGAAGAAGTATGGAACTGCACTCTAAGAAACAATAAATTTTTCAATAATTTTTTTGCCGTCTATTTGGCTAAATCTGCAAACTGCAATATATCAAACAATTACATTGAAGGGATAAAAAAAAGAGAAACAAACTCGGGTAACGGCATTCATTTATGGTACTGCAAAAATATAACTGTTGAAAATAATACAATTCTAAATCATCGCGATGGCATTTATTTTGAATTTGTGAGGCATGGAAAAATTACAAACAATTTCAGTAAAGGAAATTTAAGATACGGACTTCATTTTATGTTTTCAGATAGTTGCGAATATAGAAAAAATGTTTTTGAGGAAAACGGAGCCGGTGTTGCTGTTATGTATACTAAAAATGTGTTGATGGAAGAAAATCATTTCAAACTTAACTGGGGTTCTGCTTCGTATGGAATTTTACTAAAGGAAATTTCAGACAGCGAAATACTAAAAAATATATTTGAAGAAAATTCAATCGGAATTTATATGGAAGGTTGCAACCGTGTTATAATTCAGCAAAATGATTTTATAAAAAACGGTTGGGCAATAAAACTTATGGCAAACTCGATGGGGAATAATTTTTATGATAACAATTTCGTTGCAAATTCGTTTGATGTTTCAACAAACAGTCGACAGAATTTTAATACGTTTGAACGAAACTACTGGGCAAATTATTCCGGCTACGATTTAGATAAAGACGGCTACGGCGATGTTCCGTTCAGGCCTGTTACAATGTTTTCGATGATGGTTGAAGATCAGCCCACTTCACTGATTTTACTAAACAGTTTATTTATAAAAATATTAGATGTTGCTGAAAGTATTGTACCTGCAATTACTCCCGAAGCACTTACTGATCCTAAACCAAGAATGAGCTCGTACAATTGATTGAAATTAAAGATCTAAATAAAAAATTTGGAAAGACAGAGGTCCTCAAAAATATTAGCCTCACAATTGAGTCTGGGAAAGTCACTGCAATTGTTGGACCGAACGGCTCAGGCAAAACGACATTAATTAAATCTGTGCTGGGCTTAGTGAAGCAAACTGCTGGTGAAATTTTAGTTGATGGCGAAAGCACGAACGGTAATTTTAATTACCGAAATAAAATCGGCTATATGCCGCAGACAGCTAAATACCCTGATAATCTAACGGCAAATGAGCTGCTTTCACTTGTAAAAGATTTAAGAGCGAATGATGATATTCATTCAAAAAAAATAATTGAACCATTAAATATAAAAGGTGAATTAGAAAAACCATTCAAGAATTTATCAGGTGGAACAAAGCAAAAAGTTTCTGTTTTAATATCTTTTGCATTCAATCCACAAATTTATTTTCTCGATGAACCAACTGCCGGTTTGGATCCAATTTCAAGTAGTTATTTTAAAGATCTAGTTGCAATAGAAAAAGAAAACAAAAAAACGATTGTGCTTACTTCGCATATTATGGGCGAAATACAGGAGCTTGCAGATGAAATAGTTTTTTTGCTCGAAGGTGAAATTAAATTTAAAGGAACTATCAATTCTCTTCTTGACCATAAAAAAGAAACCAAACTTGAACGTGCAATTGCTGAATTGATGAGCGGAGAAAAATTATGAGTTTGATGATGAAAGTTCTTCGCTATGAAATACATAATACAATAAGGAGCAAGTGGGTAATTCTTTATACATTCTTCTTTTTTCTGCTTGGCTATACACTTTTTTCATTAAGCGGTGATGTTGACAAAGCATACATAAGTTTGATGAATATTGTGCTGATTGTTATTCCGCTTGTATCGTCAATTTTCGGTGCGATCTATCTTTACAGTTCACGTGAATTTATTGAAATGATGTTAAGCCAGCCAATTGACAGAAAATCTTTGTTTGCTGGGATTTATTTTGGAACCAGCATTCCTCTCGCTGCAGGTTATCTGATTGGAATAATCACACCGATTTTAATTTTTGGAAAAGTAAAGGAACAAACTGAAGGTTTAATTTTTCTTGTTTTAATTGGAATTGCACTTACTTTTGTTTTCACTGCAATTTCATTTTTAATTACTGTACTCCAGGATGATAAAGCAAAAGGATTGGGTTTAATAATTCTCATCTGGCTTGTCTTTTCAGTTATCTACGATGGAATAGTCCTGTTTATCGTTTACTATTTTGAAGAGTATCCGCTTGAAAATATTATGATAGCTTTAAGTATAATTAATCCAATCGATTTAGGAAGAATACTGTTTCTGATAAAGTTTAATATTTCAGCGCTAATGGGTTATACAGGTGCAGTCTTCCAAAAATTCTTTGGCAGCTATTTGGGAGTGTTAATTTCTGCAGCCTGCATATTTTTCTGGATCATTATTCCTCTGTTTTTCAGTACAAAAATCTTCCAAAAAAAAGATTTCTGATAATCTAGCACGATTCCCGATTTATCTTATTGAAGATTAATTCTGAATACATTATCTTTAACCAGATAATTTTATCTGATTTTTAATATGACAGTTATATTTTCAAAAAAGTGTGAATACGGGCTACAGGCAATATTATATATTGCTACTCGTCCGCTAGGAGAAACAATTCCGGCAGAAAAAATATCGCAGGCTTTAAAAATTCCACGTGAGTTTGTGTCAAAAATTTTGCAGGATTTAAAAGCGAGTGGCTTGATTTGCTCGCTTAAAGGAAAATCGGGCGGATTTTGTCTTGGCAAAGATCCTTCAGAAATAAAATTAATTGATATTGTGGAAGCTCTGGATGGATTGGAAATGTTTAATAGCTGTGTGCTTGGTTTTCCCAAGTGTACGCCGGAAGCACCATGCCCGGTGCACGATAAATGGGGAACACTCAGAGATCAGGCGTATCAGATGCTCAAAGCGGAAACTCTCGATCAATTAAAGGAAAAAACGTTGCATAAGATCAGTACTCTTTGATGTTCTTTGTGGAATATTCAGTCCTATATATCTGAATGGAATCATTAATTAAAAACAATGACAAATTTGACCAAACGATTGCAATTCCGGCTTATCTGGAATCTGATGCAGAAGTTTCTGGAGTCTCCCGCCAAGGCGGGATCCCCAGAATAACAACTGGCAAGCGAATCAAGTCTAAAAATAAGATTAAAAAGAATAAAGAAAATCCAATTCAGAGATTCAGATTTATAGTCCAGGTTCTTTTTGCATTACTTTGTATCTGGATTGGAGCAGAGTTTTTTTTCTTTGTTCAATTTTTAGAAACTAACGGAGCTACTGCTTTTGTAAACAGACCGCCCGGCGTGGACGGCTTTCTTCCAATCAGTTCATTTATGAGCTTTTATCTGTTCATTGTTACAGGTGAGATTCATTCGGCACATCCAGCCGGTTTTTTTATCTTTTTTGCAATTATTTTTATATCGATTGTTTTTGGAAAAGCATTTTGCAGCTGGCTCTGCCCAATAGGTTTTTTATCCGAATTGATTGGTGATTTCGGTGATAAAATTTTTAAGAAAAGAATTAAACTTCCGCGGGGGCTGGACTATCCGCTTCGCAGTTTGAAATATTTGTTGCTTGGTTTTCTTTTTTACTCTGTTTTTGTTTTGATGAGTACCGTTGCGATTAAATTTTTTCTAGATAGTCCGTACAATCTTGTTTCCGATATAAAAATGTTTTATTTCTTTGCGGACATTTCCAGAACCTCATTGATTGTGCTCACAGTTCTATTCTTACTCTCTATTCCGATTAGAAATTTCTGGTGCAGGTATTTATGTCCTTACGGAGCACTACTTGGAATCACATCACTGCTGAGCCCGAATAAAATTAAACGAAATGTGTCCAGTTGTATTGATTGCAATTTATGCAATAAAACGTGTCCGTCTTTTATTAAAGTTGATAGCGTAAAAACAGTAATCT
>WOR8_10009015_pt1 | contig 11399 bp, 7 predicted proteins | sample DeeMarSeWOR38_10_FD_19890 | JGI IMG/M metagenome (IMG submission 19890)
CTATTCCATTCGGATAAAGCTAACCCCTCCGGGGTGAACCCAAGGCCGGGTCCTCAGGGCCCGGATTCTTTACTTAGCCATGGAGAACCGGGTCCTCTGGGGCCGGATTCTTTATTGCGCGAAGGACGCCCTAGCCCGGATAATTCATGAATTGCCTGCTCCGACCGTGGATATGACCGTCCTTTCGGGTGTCAGGAACCCTGCGACGTACCGTTCAAGTACGCCTGGGATTCGAGTCCCTGCGTTTGCCCGGTAGCACACCCATCTTCACGGTCTCGCGACACAAATTCATGAAATATTCGGGCTAGTGGAAGTTCTTGGTATTCCACGGCCCTCTTAAACAACACTCATATCCAGCTGACCGAAAAGATTTGGCCGTTGACAGAAAGCGCTATATCAACCTGCCAGCTAGTGGCCGCCGGCCGCCCACTAGTTGAAGCATCCTTAGCGGGGAAAAACCGCACTGGAACCAAATGGGCGCCAAGGGACTCATTGACCCGCCACCGCGAGGGACCGCGATGGAAGGTTTGATTACTCTAGCGGTGGTTATGCTTTTTGCGACCTACCTGGCCCTGCAGAGAAGTGCCCCAGGATGGCTGCTCGCCGGCTTTTCACTGCTAACCTTCATAGCCATTTGTATGCGGGCGGTTCACCCATTTCTCATCTCTCTTCTCTGCACCCTTTGGGTAGTCTTGCCTGTTCTGATTCCTTTTTTGACTCGGTGGCCTTTGTATAAGACTACACCTTTGGTCGTTTTTGCAATTGTTGTGGCGATGGTCCCGAAGCTTCGCGCCTCAGTCCTGTGGATGCGCCCTGGCCGCTTGGGGGCTGATGTCTTGTTGTTGGTTCTAGTACTCATGCTGTTTTCTAACGCTGCTCTCATTGGTTGGGATGTGGTGTGTAAGCCAGATCTAGGCCCAAGCAGAGCTAACATCCCAACCATGCCTTTGTGGCTTCTGCCACTGGCTGGCTTAGCCTTTGCGCTGATCAATGCAGCCGTGGAGGAGGCCATCTTCAGAGGAATTTTATTGCAGGCACTGGATAGTGCAATTGGGGTGGGAGTCATCTCGGTGGTAATTCAAGCAGTCCTATTTGGCTGGATGCATTACTCTGAGGTCGGATGTCCGAAAGGCTTGTTGGGTGTAGCAATGGCGTCCGTTTATGGTCTGATGCTCGGGATAATTCGATGGGAAATCTTGATTCGTAGCTATCGGTTTCTTGCGGGGGGTGTCATGGAGTGCAGGAGTAGCGGAGTGCTGGAGTAATGGCGAGGAATCGAGCAGATGCGCCTCCTTTCAATCCCTCGCTGGCACTGGTAAGCGGCGTTCTTGCGGTTTCGACGGGAGCGATTCTTGCGCGTTTGGCTGAAGCCCCGGCTTTGGTCATTGCAGCGTATCGGCTCGGCCTGGCCTCAGTGATACTGGCGCCCGTTGCCTGGTGGCAGGCTAGGGATGAACTTCTGAGTTTGAGAAAAAAAGACTACCTGCTGGCCATGTTAGCTGGTCTCTTTTTGGCTCTGCACTTCGGCACTTGGATTTCGTCACTGGATTACACCTCTGTGGCCAACAGCGTGGTGCTGGTAAACACCAATCCGCTTTGGGTCGGAGTGTTGACGCCGCTAATCAGTAAAGATCGTTCGACCCTGCTGACCAAGCTTGGCATCGTGATCAGCGTCATGGGCGGCGTTATTATTGGCGCTGGAGATTTTGTCGCTGGAGGCCAAGCGTTGTGGGGTGATTTCTTAGCCTTACTTGGAAGTATCTGCGCTGCCTTGTACCTGCTGCTGGGCCGCAACCTGAGGCGTGAGCTTTCCTTGCTTGCATATGTGGTTCTCTGCTACGGTAGCGCGGCAATCATTCTATGGACGTCGGTTCTTGTGTTGCAGCTCCCGATTGCAGGTTTTAGCAGAGGGACCTACACGGCCTTTGCCGGTATGGCCCTGATCTCGCAAATCATTGGCCATAGCAGCTACAATTGGGCGCTCAAGTGGTTCAGCGCGAGCCTGATTGCAGTGAGTCTTCTGGGCGAACCCATTGGGGCCACTATTTTGGCCTACATCATCTTTGCTGAAGGTTTGACCTGGACCAAGTCAATTGGAGGCGGCCTCATTCTCGCTGGAATTTATCTAGCCGCTCGCGGCGAAAAATAGCTATCTCGTTGGTATGGGGAATGTGGCTTCCGTTACAGTCAGGCTGATAGTGCAGGCTCTGCTGTCGTGTTGATCTCTTGCCCGCTCCCCCGGCTCGCTCGAGACCTCAGAGAAAGATATGCATAGTGCATTAATCGATGCATATATCTTTCCAGGCGGTCTGCATCCGTAGGGGTGGGCTTTAGGCCCACCCGCTCTGGCAGATACCCGGTGTTTCGGGCGGGAATAAATCCCGCCCCTACTTACTAATGAGAACATCAAATAGATTACATTTTTGTCAGGTACGGATCATGAACATACCAGCCGTTGTTCTATGCAAACCATATTATGCTCTCATTAGTAAGAACAGAGGATAATACTGCAGTAATTCTTGCGCTTTGTATATTTTAGGTGCTGCCGGAATTTGCCTGGATGGGAGAGAAAATAGCGGAAAGAGTCTGGACAAGATGGGGAAACTGATTGGGGGCCCAGATTCACATTAGGGTTAAATCAACTCCAAAGAAACTGCCAGTATAATTTACTTCGTATCCTATGTGTCCATTCTGGTTTGTTTGTGTTTTGGCACGAGTTGTGCAAAATATTTCCCAACGGAAAAAGCATGCTTTTCGGCGAGTAAGAGGTCAGCCGGGCGGTGAGGAAAAATGATGACCTTTTGAGTGTGAGTATCTTTTTTCCGGTCTCCTGGTGATCGCCGCCGGCGCATTGCTCACCGGGCTCTTGGGGAGGAACGCAGAATTGAGAATCTTGATAAGTCACATTTCTGAAGAAGCTTTGTTTGCTTTGCTTTTGAAGGACTTTATCGAATCAACTTTTCTCGAACGGTGCGAGGTGTCACTGATCAGCAATTCTGGCGATAGTGTGGTGGGTGACAAATGGCTCGTGGAACTTGATGGTGCCCTAACTGTCGCAGAGCTTCTCTTGGTGCTCTGTAGCCCGAAATCGATCCGCAAACCCTGGATACATTTCAAATTCGGTTGTGCCTGGACAAAAAGTGTTCCGATTACATGCCTCTGCCACTCAGGACTGAATAAAGTCAGCCTTCCAGCACACCTTCGCACCTTTGAAGGGCTCGAGGTTGAGGATGATGCCTTTATGGAGCAACTCTTCAAGGAGCTGGCCAAGCGTTTTGGCATCAAGCGGCTTCCGCGACTCTCATATGACACCATGAAGGCCGAGTTGCGCGCCACCTTGGTGACGATTGCCCCCACAGGCAAATATGGTGATGCTGCGGTTCTAACCGGTGATGCCAAGGCGGACAAGCCCGAGATTCAGCCCGTACCTGAAACTGTGCCGCCGTCAAGACACGCTTACCTTGAACCCTTGCGCTCTAGAGAGCTTGAATCGAAAAAAGCAGAAGTTGAGGCTTATGAACACTCACCACTCCTTGATAAAAACCTAGGCGATGAGATTGAAGAGAAGATTGAAAAAAGAGTCAGAGATGCAGATGAGCCCAGTAAAGCGAGACCTCGGCCGCGAAGCGCATCGGCCATTGCCATTAAGAAGAAGTTGAGACGGGGTCGCAAAAAGAAAGACACTTCAACTGAACCCGAGAGTGTCCAAAAAAGAATTCTCACGCTCCTTGTGGAGGCCGGGGATACCAGCTATGCTCTGACCGATCTGTCGGATGTCCTGGGTATAGTCGGCCCCAGATTGGAGCCTTATCTGGATGTGCTCAAAGATCAAGCATACATAGACATATCCGTTGAGGTGGGTAGACCTCCTGAATACACGATAGCAGCCAAAGGTAAGCGGTATCTGGCTGAAAGCAAGCCCGCCTGAGCAAGCTACTTTGGCATCGGAGCCCTGGTCCTTTGGGCCCGAGTTCAATGACTATGCCGGATGGCCTGGGGCATCTGGTGAGCTGAACACTTCTTGCCAGAGGCGCGCAGCACTGCACTCTGGTTCGTGGGGCTCCTTCTCGGTCAGGATCTGGAACAGGGAGATGCTACGGGGGCATCACGAGGCCGGTTTGTTTCTGCCCGGATTCTTTGCTGTGCCCCACAAAATCCTCACCGGTCAATCTTGTCAACGCCTGTGCCGCTTTCTTGCGCACGTTCTTGTTCTCATCATCTAAAACGGCAACCAGGGGCTCAATTGCGCGCGGATCACTGATCTCAGCCAAAGCGTCGACCACGTGGCCTCTGACTGTTGCATCCTGATCCTTCAATGAACCAATTAGGGGTTCTACTGCCCGAGGATCCTTTAAAGTTCCAAGTGCCTTTGCCGCATGGCTTCGGACGTTCCAGTGCCTATCATTCAGTGCGGCTACGAGAGGTTTCACACTCTCAGGGTCACCAAGCCGGCCCAATGTTTCAGCTGCACTCATTCGGACATACGATTCCCTATTCCTGTCGTTCAATACAGAGATCATAGGGCCTACCGCCCTTGGATCATGGAGCTTGCTCAGTGCCTTAATCGCCTGCCTCTGGATTAAGGGATCTTCATCATTCAATGCGGCAATCAGCGGCTCAACCGCAATTGGATCTTTTAACTCGCCCAGTGCCTGTGCTGCATGACTTCTGACAACAACATCATTGTCTTTCAGATCGGCAATCAACGGCTTAACTGCGGGCTTGCCGATTTTGGTGGATATTTCTATGGGTTGGCGGCCAAATGAAGCTGTGCCCGGCAACTCGTAGTCTTCATCCAGGTATTGCAGGACTTTCTTCTTGTCCCATCGAAGGCGGCGTGCGATTTGATCAGGACCTAAGCCTGCTTCCTGAAGCGACCTGACTTTTAACAATTCAGCTTCGGAATGGGGGATAAGCAGGTAGCCTTTGCCTCGCATGCAAAGAGCTAATTTCCCCTGGTCCTCCGTTTTTGATGTGCACCCTTCCAGGTCGGACTTCATCGTCAAATCTGAAGCGTCCTGCTGGTACCAGACCCGCTCAGAAGTGTCTTGCCGGTACCAGCCCCGCTTGGTGGGGCAGGCCACCAGACTGAAAATCAACAGGGGCAAAACAAAAAGTTGGAGCTTCGCGGCCATGTGAGACATGCGTCCTTCAAGTAGCTATGGGTCGTTTAGGGCAGCAAGCGTATCCTTTCACTTTAGCACAATATGATAGAGGCGGTCAAAATCGGCTCGCCGGTAGTCATGGATTATTTTTCAGTTGGCATATACCAATCAGCCTTGTGTAGCGAAGCCTGTGGGCGGTTCTCCTCAAATTCAACAGATAAAAAATGATAGATGTTAGGGGTGAAATGCTCTATACTCCACCAGCCGAATAGGAGATTTTGCTCTGTTTCAAGTGGCACGTCCTCTGATCGTGGACTCTTCACCAGGAGCTCCAACCAAATCAAAATAAATAATCTAGCCTGACGCCGGGGTGGCTTTGAGCGTTGACTGGTTCCGACTGTGGTGCTACAACCGCCGGCGTCGGGATGGGTTTTGAAACTACTCAATCAACAGGGAGGTCTAATCATGTCACTTGAGCAACTTTGCCGAGCTGTAGAATCCGGCAACACAAGCGAGGGTGAGTCGTTGGCGCGCAAGCTTCTCGATGAGGGCATTGATGCTTTTCAGGCCGTTTCCGCGCTTACAGAGACGATGGGCAAAGTTGGTGATAGGTTTTCTCGCCTGGAGATATTTCTTCCGGAGATGATGCAGGCAGGAGAAGCCATGGCGGCTGTGGTGCAGATCTTTCGTCCCGGGCTGTCGGAGGCAGGGGGAGAACTGATTTCCAGGGGCAAGGTTATTCTCGGTACGGTAAAGGGTGACCTGCATGAGATCGGTAAGAACATCGTAAAATTACTGCTAGAGGCCAACGGCTTCCAGGTAAAAGACCTTGGCTATGACGTGGATTCCTTGACCTTCATCAGAGAGGCCGAGACCATGGGGGCGGACTTCATCGGCGCTTCCGCCCTGATGACCACCACGATGCCCCACCAGAAAGAAATCATTGATCTCCTGACGGACAAGGGTTTGAGAGACAAATACAAGGTGGTCATTGGCGGCGCACCAACCACGCAGCAGTGGGCAGATGAGATCGGCGCTGACCTCTATTGTCTGGATGCCGGCTCCGCTCCCCGACAGATGGCCGAACTCCTATAAGATACCTAAACTGAACGATTCTCACGGGTAGACAGCAGCAACCGTCGATTCTTTGCGGGGGGATTAACCCCGCCCCTACCCAATGGGTGGTCGAGCCTTTTGTAGGGGCGGGCTTTACGCCCGCCCGAATCAGCTATCGTAGCCTTCAAATCGCTCAGTTTAGGAGATAGTAAAGTAAAAACGCACTGGCGCAGCCGGTGGGTTTTGAGACGGCTAAAGCACTTGCAGCATCCATAACGGAAGGAGGCAGTGACATGTCAACAGCCTATCGATTCTGGGAGATTCAACAACGGTCCAATACCGGCCCACAGTGCGACGAAGAAGACTTCTTACCGAAAATATTCACCCCGAAGCTTCAGGAAATCGTGAAGAAGTACGAGATCAAGTACGATCCAGAAACTCCGGTGCCTGCCGACGACGACATGGCCGACAGGGTCTGGCAGGCCGGCTGGGAGTTGTTTCGCGAGGTGGGGCTCTACAATACTGACACCCACCGCATTATCAAGGTGTCCGACCAGGAGATCAAGGAAGCCCTCTATACGGCAAAGGGCCAGTACTGGGTGGGGGCCGGAAAAGACGCTGTACTTTGGAAGTACCGCAAGATAGAGGATACGGAGCCCCCCTTCTGCATCTATAGCCCGGACTGCACCTGCTCGGAAGAGTTGTTCTATTCAATGTGCCTGGCCTATCTCAAAGAGCCGCTCCTGGATGGCTTTTGTGCGCCGATCCTGGAGGATTCCATGGGTCTGAAGATCCGCTCCGGCTCACCCTTTGAAATCACCGGTTGCACCCAACACATATACAACCTGCGGCTGGCGGCGAAACAGGTTGGCCGGCCAGGCATCTTCCTGGTTGCGGTGGGAACGGCCGAGCACGACAGCGGCCAGATCGCCGTCTCCGACAACGAGTGGGGTGTACGAACTACCGACACCCGTATTATCGGGACCCTGACCGAATTCAAGACCGCGGACACCCTGCTCAACCGCGTGGTCCACTGCGCCCAGTACGGATGTTATACAGGCAACCTGACCGGTCCCATCTACGGAGGCTGGTGCGGTGGGTCGGAGGGAATTGCGGTGTCGCTGGTGGCTTACAGTCTGAACGGCCTTTGCATCTACGGCTCCGTCTTCAACCAGCACTTCCCATTCCATCTCAACTGGGGTTCCAACACCACCCGTGAACTCCTGTGGCCCATCGCCGTGGCCGGCCAGGCAATGGCTCGCAACAGTAAGCTCCTCCATACCTCCAACGGGTTTGCCAATGCCGGGCCCATGACCGAGATGCTCTTCTACGAGACGGCTTGCCACGCTCTGGTCAGCACCGTGTGCGGCTGGCACCTCTGGGAGATGGCCTCGGCCAGAAACAAGTACCGAAATCGGGCGACGCCCCTGGAGGCCCGGCTGGGCATGGAGGTAGGCCACGCCGTTGCCCGCCAGGGCATGAGCAGGCAAGAGGCAAACGAGCTTGCCCTGAGGCTTCTGGCCAAATACGAAAAGGATGCCGGCACCGCTCCCATGGGCAAGGAGTACCAGGAGTGCTACGATGCACCGACAGCCCTGCCGATCACTGAACACCACGACATGTACCGGAGGATCAAGGATGAACTGGCGGAGATGGGAATCGCGTTTCCATACTAGAGAAGAAAAAACGAGGTCGGGTCATGAATAGCGGGTTTAAATCGCAGTGCGTCCCTACGTACAGGATTCTGACGGAAGCTCAGATCAAGGAGGTCCACCGGGCCACCCTGGAAGTCCTGGAGACGGTGGGTGTCCGCGTCTTGCACCCAGAGGGGCTTCAGCTCCTGAGAGACGCCGGCTGCCGGGTGAAAGCGGACGGCATTGTCCAGATTCCCAGCTGGTTGATTGAAGAATGCATCCGCAGCGCGCCTTCCCGCATCACCGTGTACGACCGGAAAGGCCAGGTTGCCATGCGGTTGGAAGGCAACAAGGTTCACTTTGGCCTGGGAACCGACCTCCTTCACACGTACGACCTGAAGACGGGTGAGTTGAGGTCTTCGCGGCTGCAGGATGTGAAAGACGCTGCGAGGACCGCGGACTATCTCCAAGAGATCGATTTCATCGGTTCCTGTGCTCTTCCTCAGGACGTGTCCACAAACCTGATGTACGTGGATTCCTTCAAGGCGCAATTGGAGAACAGCACCAAACCCATCTTTTTCACTGCCGGCGGGCTGGAGGACCTAGCCATCATCATTGAAATGGCCGCAGCGGTTTCCGGTGGAGAGGATGCGTTGAGGGCGAAACCCTTTCTCATCCACTATGCCGAACCAACAAGCCCCCTGTCACACTCCCCAGGTGCGGTGAACAAACTATTCCTCTGCGCCGACAAGAGAATTCCGGTTAACTACACGCCCGGGATGCTCTCCGGGGCCAGTGGGCCGGTGACTCTCGCAGGGGCCATCACGGTGGCCAATGCAGAGGCCCTGAGTGGGCTTGCGCTTCATCAGTTGCGGGCCAAAGGCGCGCCGATCATTTCGGGTTTTGGCGTGTGTACCATGGACATGTTGACCGCCACCTCCATCTATGGATGCCCGGAGTACCGATTGACTATTTCAGCCTGCGCCGACCTTTATCACTACTATGGAATTCCCATGTGGGGCACGGCTGGCGTCAGTGATGGCAACTGTCTCGATCAGCATGGCTATTTGGGGCAGGGATTGATCGGCACACCGGCCAGCATTGTGATGTGCGCTGAGCTTATCAGCTACGTCAAGCGCATCATTCGGGGTTTTGATATTGGCCCAGACTGGATTGGCATGGATGTAATCCGAGAGGTGGGCCCTGGTGGCAACTTCCTCGCAACCGTTCAGACCCTTGAACTCCATCGTAAGGAACACTGGAGGCCGATTTTGGCGAACCGCGACAACCTTGACCGGTGGATGCGTAAAGGAAGTAAAACCTTCGGGGAGATTGCCACGGAGAAGGCCGTCCAGATTCTGGAAACGCACAAGCCCGAGCCCCTGCCGGATGATGTTCAACAGGCCATCGAGGCAATTCGGGAAAAGGCTGAGAGGATTCTGGCGGACATTCAGTTTGTGGCCTAGCCCGCATCCAAGCATATTCCGGAAGAACCTGTTTCGCAGCCTCCCGCCTGGCCGTATGTGTTGCCGCATTAGCCACGAAAAAAGGGAAACTCCTGGAGCACGCACCAACTTGCAAAACGAAGGATCGTTGGTATTATGGGCCAGATCCAGCCGGGATATCTGAGACCGATGAGGGAGACATAACCGACGATATTGAGATGATACGAAAATTTACCCAGAAGAAACTGGCAAAGGATTGCACAGTTCAGCGTAGAAAGCGCCGGTCATGCAAGTAAAGACAGTGATAAGAAACGGCACCGTTCCGACACTGTGTCGACAGTGTGGTATCCGATGTGGGGTGAATGTTCACATAAAAGACGGCGTCATGGTGGACGTCAGCGGTCTCGAGACTCATCCCCAAAATCAAGGACGGCTTTGTCCCAAGGGGCGTGCCGCCCTCGACGTCTTGTATCACCCAGACCGGTTGTTGAAACCGCTCAAGAAAAGGTCAGAAGGGGATTTCGTGGAAATATCCCGCGACCAGGCACTGGATGAGATCGCCGAAAGAATGCGGAGAATAAAGGAAAAATGTGGAGCCGGGTCCATGGCAGTCTGGAAGGGAGAAGCTGTGGGCTTCTACCAGCAAGAGGAATACGCTCGGCGCTTCATCCGTGCCTTCGGCTCTCCCAATTACTTCTCGAATGACTCGGCTTGCTTCAACGGGCGTTACCTGGGTTATCGCTTAGTCAATGGATTCTGGAATTATAATCCTGAGTTTGCACATGCCGACCTGATCATCCTGTGGGGTACCAACACTCCATATTGCCACCCGCCCGCCATGAGGCAAATCACCGATGCTCAAAAAAGGGGAGCCAGACTTGTTGTGATAGACCCGCGTCGCAACCCGATCGCCAGTAAGGCCGATATTTTCGCTCAGCCCATGCCAGGCACGGATGCAGCCCTGGGGTGGGGCCTGAGCCGCTATCTGGTTGAGCACAGGTGCTACGATCGTGAACTCGTGGAAACACGGTCCATCGGATTTGAAGAGTTCGCGCGGTACGCCGACCGCTTCACCCCGGAATATGTGGAGCAGGAAAGTGGAGTGTACAGTGAAGTCGTTGTTGAGATCGGCGAGATGATCATCAAGAATCAACCCAGGGTGATCATCTATCCAGGCGCCGGGCTGGAACACCATGAGAACGGGGTCAACACGGTCCGGTCGCTGGCCTCTTTGCAGTGCCTCTGTGGCAGCCTGGACACCCAGGGAGGTCTCACCCGGCGGGAGGAAATGGCCGTCCGGAAACTGACGCTCTACGACGAGGTTCCGCTCCCGGGTCAGAAACCGATCGGGGTGGAGAAGTTCCCTGTTCTCTATGATCTCCGGCGCGAATGTCACACGATGACGGCCATGGATTACATGCTTGACCGGGGCGACTATCCCTTGAAAGGGTTGATTGTCACCGGGGCAAATCCTGTGCTTACCAACCCGAACTCGATGAAGGTTGCGGAAGCCTTTTCTTCCCTGGATCTCCTGGTGGTAAACGACCTCTTTCTTACCGCGACGGCAAAACTGGCACACTACATCCTCCCCGCCGCCTCCTTTCTGGAGAGATCTGAGCTTCATTACTACCTGGGAGATCAAATGGTTGCGCTCTCTCGAAGGGTCGCTGAGATCCCGGGTGTGGGTGACGAATATAGACTCTGGCGGGATCTGGCCCAACGGTTGGGGTTTGCCGAGAGGTATTTTCCGTGGAAGAACGAAGATGAGGTGAACCGGTGGATCCTGGAGCCGACGGGTATCACCGTCGAAGAATTACAGAGGCACCCAGAGGGTGTCGTCTACAAGCCACTCAGATATGAGCAGTATGACGGAAAGCCTTTGCCCACGCCTTCAGGAAAAGTGGAATTCACCTCGTCCTACTTGAAAGAGTTTGGCTTGGCGGAACTGCCGGAATATGTCCCGCCCCTCAATTTGCGACATCCCCGGGGGGAATACCCTTTTGTTCTAACCACAGGCGCCAGAATGCCCCTCTTTTGCCACTCCAGGTATCGCAACATTGCTCGGCTCCGTAAAGTTTGCCCGGTGGCGCAAGTGGAGATTCACCCGGAGGATGCAGCCGGTGCGGGCATTGAAGACAAAGAGCGCGTCAGGGTCATAT
>WOR8_10006313_pt1 | contig 11393 bp, 3 predicted proteins | sample DeeMarSeWOR38_10_FD_19890 | JGI IMG/M metagenome (IMG submission 19890)
CTCATACGTATCTTCCACCTTTTGAATATTTCTGAAGTTTCCGTATACCCAGGCAAGGTAAAGATATGCTGTGGCAAAAGTAGAATCGATATGAATAGCATCTTCAAGATATCGTCCGGCCTCCTCATAATAGTGTCTACTATAGGCCTCTCTACCCTTCAAGTAATTATTGTAAGCTTCCATTGATGTAGTAGTAACTTCAGCAATCCTTAATTGGACAGATTCTATCTCTTTGGCAGATAATCCAACACCTTCTGATATTTCCTTACTTAAGTCATCAATTTGGCTTTCTAATATACTGGCTGCTCCTTCTCCCTGCGATCTGGCACTCTTGAGCATTTTCTTTGTATGCACATCGAGAACTTTTACATCCGTTGCAAATATTTCATCAGCTTTAATATAGCTGCCTATTACAATCGCATCTATTCCATCTTTCTGGCAAAGTTCAAATCCAATCTCTTTGTCTATGAATTTCACTTCTTCTTTCCCAATCTGTTTGAGAAGATCATACATCCGTTCCCAGGTCGTTACCCGAAGATATTTTGACTGTTCAAGATCGGTGATTAAAAGGTTTGGTATTGCCTCACGTAAATAGTTATAGCTCTCATCCCCGGTTTGATTCTGAAAGCTGATCACTAATATATTTATAGGTTCAACGTCACTCTTATCATTAAAAATCATGGGTTCTACAACAAAATATGCGGTAAATAAAGCACTTATTAATCCAATCGGTATGATAACTTTTTTCAACCAAATTTTTTTAGTTTTTCCTTCGGTTATCCTCCTAATCTGATTCGTATCAGGCAATTCCAGTCTCTTTCTTAGATTTTTTAAATCGGTTAGCATCTCATCGATATGCTGGTATCTCTCATCTGAATTTTTTGCCATTGACTTATTTACAATCTGTTCCAGTTCCATCGGTATCCCTGTGCGTATCCCCGTTATTGGCTCGGTGTCATCATTTAGGATCGAATACAACACCGCCTGATCATAATCACCTGAAAAAGGCAACTTCCCTGTTAACATTTCATAGATGATAATACCAAATGACCAAATATCAGTTCTATGATCGATCTGAGCACCTCTGGCTTGTTCAGGCGACATGTAAGATATCGTCCCCAATGTACTGCCATCTTTCGTCAATTTGGTTTGTGTTGCTAACTTGGCTAATCCAAAATCGAGTATCTTGACCACGTGTTCAGTAGTCAACATGATATTTGCCGGTTTGATATCTCTATGAATGATATTTTTTTCATGCGCTTTAACCAGACCCTCTGCAATCTGAATGGCTGTATCTATTGCCTCTTCAATTTTTAATAATCCCCTTTCAATTTTCGATCTTAGGGTTTCACCTTCATAGTAGGCCATTGAAATAAATAATTGGCCGTCTTCAGTCTCATCGATTTCATGGATGTTGCAGATGTTATTGTGTTCAAGAGTAGAAGCAGCTTTTGCTTCATGAATAAAGCGTTGTTTTTCTTCTTCACTGGTAGTGAGGTGTGATGGTAAGAATTTTAGAGCAACAAAACGATCAAGTTTCAGGTCCTGGGCTTTGTAGACGATACCCATCCCACCTTCACCAATTTTTTCTATGATTTTATAATGTGATATGGTCTTACCAATCATAGATGAATCCCTTAATTTTCTATACAGGAGCAGTTGTCAGTTGTTGAGATAGTAGAGCAAGATTAGAGAAGTAAGAGGAATGAAGCTAATTAACCATTCTAGAAATCGCAATAGTATTTTTATTTAACCTTAAGAACAACAAAGGTTACATCATCATCCGGATTTTCATTATCCACCCAGGCGGCGCCCTCATCCTTCAAATAACTGACAATATCATCGGAGGATTTATCTGCAACGTCTTCAAATCCATTACGAATTCGTTTATAACCATAAGTTTCACCATCCTTATTTTCCAGTTCCGGTAGACCATCGCTCATCAACAAGATTGTATCACCTGCATGAAGAGTAGTTTCTTTTTTCTCATATGGAAACTTCTGCATCGTCCCTAAAGGCATTGCCTGGAACAGATGTTCTTCTACAACCCCTGTATCTTTGCGGAAGATAAATGATGGAGGCATACCAGCCGTTGACATCTGCAGTTTATTCCCCTGAATCTTAACCATGGTGAGGCACATAGAAAGCTTGTTAAAATTCATTTGCCTGATGCAACGGGTTATTTCCTGAAACGAATATAAAATATCAGGATTTGGCGCGTAACTGTTAAATAGGGATTTCGCCGTGGTAACCATCGTACCGGCCTTCATTCCATGACCGGTTGCATCACCAACAACAACCGTCAAGGTGCCATCCATTGAAACATGAAAATCATAATAATCTCCACCAACCTCCGTGGCCGTTTGCATATAGACGGCGATATCCAGATTGGGCAATTGCGGTAATTTTTTTGGTAACATGGATAACTGTAGTTCGCGCGCTTCTTCCAGTTCTCTCGTTTTACGTTCATGCTCTGCTTTCATTGCTCTTGCCTCTAACTCCGCCGCTTCGGCACGATGCTCGGCTTCCTGTATTTTCATCTTTTCTTTAGCCTTGGCCATCAACCGTCGGCGTTGAAGACGGTCAAAAACAAAAATCAAGGCGATAAAAAACAGACCATAGCCGATGTAAGCCCATGTCGTTCGCCACCAGGGCGGAAGTATTGTTATATTGACTGATGTCCCTTCTTCATTCCAGATGCCACTATTATTAGAAGCTTTTACACGAAAAATATATTCGCCGGGATCAAGATTGGTATAGGGTGCAAACCGGCGATGGCCATCAATCCAGTTTTTATCAAATCCTTCCATTTTGTAAAGATATTTGTTTTTTGCCGGTTGCGAATAATGGAGGGCTACAAATTCAAAAGAGAAAGCATTCTGGTCATAATCAAGGGTTAGATTTTCTGTCTCGCTGATATGTTTTTCCAGAGGTGAATCCTCACCCGGTTGAATTGACTCATTAAAAATGCGGAAATCAGATAACAGTGTGGTTGGTGGTAGAGGACTATTCTCCCCCGGGAAAAATGAGACGAAACCATTATACCCTCCAAAAAACAATTCACCATCCTTAGCAGAATATGCTGAACGAGGAAAGTATTGATTGTATTCAAGTCCATCCTGGACATTATAATTTATAAATGTTAAATAACCCTCGGAGGATTCCTCACCGGGATTTATTTTTGATAGGCCATTATTAGTTGCCAGCCAAATAAATCCGCTGCTATCCTCAATCATGCTTTGAATGACATCACTGGGCAAACCATTCTTCGTTGTGTAGGATTTAAAAGAATTGGTTTTTGAGTCATACCTGTTCAAGCCACCACGGGTTCCAATCCATAAAACACCGTTTCGGTCCTCAAGAAGTGCCTGAATATAATTATTGTTAAGACTCTTTGTATTGTTTGCGTCGTAAGCATAATTTGTAAAATTTCCGGTTTTTCGATCAAATTTACTGAGTCCTCTGTCACTGGTGCCAACCCAGATCATCCCGTATGAATCTTCGAGAATGGCAGTGGTAACATCTGCTGCAATTGAATTGGGCTTGACAACTTTATTCATATTTTGTGTAATGAGGTTTTTTTCATCTTCACTCACTTCAAAAATCTGGATACCCCACCAATCAGGTTGAATAGGAGGTGCTTCATTCCAGCTGTCATAGGAATGGCTATCATCTGATTTATACTTAAGATGATATGATCCGGCATTTAACACCCCACTCCAGATCTGCATTCGGTTTTTGCCTGCACCACCAGCATGTTTACTCTCCTTGGCGCTGAGTTTCCATAGTTCCTTTCCATTATTATCTTCAAGCCAACCATAATCCCACATTTCATTCAGCATTTCACCCAGAGAGATAACTAAAACATTCGATTTTGTATTTAGTTCAAACGATTGAGTAAGCGTGGCATTGTCTTTCACCTGTAGAATGGAAGCAATGGGATTTCGCTTGGCAGCCACCTGATTTATGAGCTGATATACAGAATTCACATAGGATGAATCCTGATATAAGTAACGGATGAATTTTTCATTTTTCCGATCAAAGCGGTTCAAACCTCTACCTGTTGTCAGCCACAACATACCGTCGCGGGTTTCATATATCTGATGTACCAAATTGCTGCTAATCGAATTTGGATCCGAACCGTTGTAATTATACCGTCTAAACTGTTGCTTATTAAAATCAAAGCGATTTAATCCCCCACCCCAGGTTCCAATCCACAGAATATCCCCGTCATCATCCGGATCTTCATAAATATCACGAATATTGTTACTGCCAATAGTTTTATCATCCGTCGAATCATGCAAGAAGTGCGAAACAGAATTTTTTATACGATCGTAGCGGTTTAAGCCACCATCGTTTGTACCGAGCCAGATAATCTCAGGATTCTTTAATGATTTATGGATGCTTAAAATCAGATTACTGTTCAGACCATCAATTTTTTCTTCAGTGCGTTTATACTGCTGGAATGGCACACGGGCCGGATCTATTTTGTTCAAACCGCCGGCAGTTCCAATCCAGATGACACCAGATCTGTCTTTATAAATATCCAAAACCATACCATTACTTAATGCTCTTATGTCATTTAAATCAGATTTGTACACCTTAAACGTATTTGTACTGCTGTTTAAAATATTAAGTCCCGTATTCGTACCTATCCATAAACGATCTTTCTGATCAGGATCAATAAAAATCGCTCTAACCTGATTTGAACTGAGACTATTTGCCATGTTTGGATCATGTCTGTAGGAGGTAAACGCTTCTTTTTCAATATCAAATTTGGTTAATCCATGATTTTCATTTCCAATCCAAATATTTTGATCATTATCCTGGACAATTCTTCGAATTTGACTTTTTCTCAACTCAAGCGAAATCTTGTCATCAGGTTTAATCCTTCTTATTTGTTGTGTTTTGTAGTCAAAATAACACAAACCTGCTGACATTGTTCCAAGATACAGCCCATTCCCTTTAGATTTTTTATCTTCGACGATATCCATGATGACATTGACATTAGCAACCACAGTTGAATCAATGAAAAAATGTTCAAACGTATTATTTTGTGTATCGAATTTGGTCAGACCTTTGAAGACTGTTCCAAACCATATATTTCCCTGACCATCATCCAATATTGAGATAACAACGTTCAAGTACTGATCAACTTCTGTCCCTGTTGAATCATTGTTATAGTTGAAGGAAATAAATGAATCCGAATTTTTATTGTAAAAGTTTAAACCACCCTGCGTACCAATCCATAATTTTCCATTGCTATCTTCACATAAGGTTATGACGGTATTATTGCTAATGCTGGTCGAGTCTTGAGGATCATGGCGGTAAGATGTAAACGTATAGCCGTCGTACTTATTTAATCCGTCATTTGTGCCTATCCATAAATACCCCTTACTATCCTGAAGGATTGATATCACTACATTATTGGAGAGACCGTGAGAGGTGTTGAATCTTTCAAAAATAATATTGTCATCCTGCGCATGAAGATTCACATCACTACCAAACAGAACGATCGATATCATTGATATCGCATACATGCATCCATATTTTAGTAAATTCTTTCGAAATTGATATAAACCTGTCATCAATAATGTCCTTATCTAATTTGCATAACCTGAAAATATTAGTAATTATTTCTCTCAATTGAAATAAAAAATCCCGACATTGCCGGGATTTTTTATATATAATAGACAAATTTTAAAAGACAGGATAACAGGATATTATTTATGTCAGATTTCAGACTTTTAAAATAACGTGCTTTATATCCGCATTCCAAAATCTAAATTCTAAAATTAATTCAATCCTGTTATTCCTGTTATCCTGTCAAAATTTAATTCACACAATATCGAATGAATCTATTTAACCAAAACCATCCGTCTGCTCATAGAGACACCCTGCGAGGTTAATCTGTAGAAATATACACCGCTGGAAAAACGACTGGCATCCCACTCCACCTGATAAGAACCGGCTTGTTGTTTCTCATTCACCAAGGTCGCCACTTTTTGCCCAAGAACATTATAGACGCTTAATTCGACATCATTCGTAATTGGTAATTCGTAATTAATAATTGTTTTTGGATTAAACGGATTCGGATAATTTTGCGAGAGTTCGAATTTCGTCACCGTCTGTGATATTTCATCTACTTCTATAGCAGTGGCAAGATCGCTTCCCAATACATTGTACCCTTTATTATTGTTTGTATGGATTTCATCAGGAATATCATCGTCCGGATCGATAACGGCATAAATACGAGGGAATGATGAGATCGATTCAGGAACACGCCAGGACATTTTTACCAGTTCACTGCTTCTGTACTGGAGAAAATTCTCTGTTGTCACTTCAGTTTCCCCATTTATACCTGTTATTGATATCCCGCCCTGATCCGGATCCCCAATATAGAACCGGACTTTGATCGGTTGATCCGTATCGATCAAGCTGTAATTATGTACCCGGGCAACAATCAGCACCGTATCACCAGCGGCAGCTTTATTGGGAAAAAACTGAAGATCATTGGTTAAATATCGTTTAGCCTCTTCACTCAACGATAATCCCTTTTCAAGATGATATCGAAATGGTAATATAAATGCCGGATCGGGTACTTTTCCGTAGTTTATCTGCCACCAGGTTTCGGGCTGTCCCGGCGGTGCCAGTTGTGGTCGGGCGGCATAGTCGACAACCAGTGCTCCGTTATTGGCCCAATAAGCATAAGGTGTGACATCGTATCGTTTTTCACTATCCTGTACACTACCCAGATTGACCTGCACATCGATATCTTCAGCAATAGTAGAGCTATGTGTACTGATATCTGTTTGAGTGTATGTTCCCTTTGTTTCTTCTCCATAGGTTCCCCCGACCGCACCAAAAAAATCTATTTTCAGACCATATGAATAACCGGTAGTTGTTTCATTCATAATTGTCTTTGTCGTCGACGCCGAACTCTCCTGCCATGAATTCCAGTTCAATCCCCAGGTAAAACTAGAGGATGGGCTGAGGCCAAAACGTATACCACTATCCAATTTGATTGCCTCGCTGAGATAATCATTAGAACTCAGATTATTATATTCAGAATATGACAGGATATTCCCAACTTCATGATTGGGAATATAAGATTGTCCCGGCCAGCTTTCTGTACTAAACCAGGTTTTTGTCGGACCTTTTGGTTCAACCACTACTACATAACCGCGCAGACTGTCATCAACAAAGACCGGATACTCCCAGATCACATAGTCAACAACCGTTCCAAATACCAGATCTTCCGTAATCGCTTCCGCTGAGAAGCTGATTGAAAATTCTTCTGATTTGCCCCGATTGTATGAAAATCCTTCACCAAATGTCTTATGCATAGTGGAATCCAGTGAGTTGCCCCAGCCTTCACCCTCATCGGTGGTTGTCGTATCTGCAGCCCAATCCATATTGACGGATGAAGTAATGCGCACGCTTCCTGATGTCGTTTTAGCATATGTGACGGTGTGCCCGCACTCATTATCATTAAAACAAATATTGACATCATGTACAACATCATCCAGAATATCAAAGTGCACCGGTGGTGAATTTAAAATGACCAGCGGCTGGCTTATTTCATACTCAAAATAGCGATTGGGCTTACCCAACCGGATACGGTCCCCATCAAAATCACCCATCGCCATCGCAAAATGACGTCCAGGGCCTGTGTTTGTGCGCCCGGGAGTAGGCTCCTCCTCCAGTCTTTCGGCGATAAGTTCTATCTTTGAATAATACTTATTGATTTCGAAGACTTTTATTGTAAAAAACTGTGTCTGGTTACCACTGACATCTTTATCGATATTTCGTACAACAATAATTTCTGCATGTCCGTTTCGATCCATATCAGCGACACCCAGAAAACTAGAACTATAAAAGTCATCCTGACCACCTAATCCACCATATTCAGTTTTATAAACTGGATGTAATGCACTATCTGCTTCGTAGATATAAAAACTTGATCCTACCATATAAACCAGTTCTTCCCGGGCATCACCATTGACATCCCCGGTGGCGATACTGATCGGTTCGATCTTACCGCCATTATTCTTACGCCGTGAATCACCTTCTGACAATGGAATATCAATACTATTCAAATCTTCACTGACACTCATGAAAAATAAAAATGTATCATCACTATTTTCATTTTCTTTATAATAACTGAACACCAGAGCAATTTCATCGACCGTATCCAAATTAAAATCACCGGCAGCAATTGCTAAATTGATCGGTCCGACGTCAACATTATCGTAGACAGGCTCTTCTTTGACAATTTTTCTTGCCCTTGAAGATAGTTGATAGCTCACGCCATCGAATAATTGATAAATTTTTGTATAAATAGCCCATTTTCCATCTATCCCACCATCATGATCACGACTAGCCAGGACAAGCTCATCCCGACCATCCAAATCAAAATCTGCAGCGGTGATATCAAAGGCAATCAGATTAGCAGGAAATCCGGGCAAATCCTCATCAGTATAGGAACCAACTCTGGATGGTACAAGTGTACTATCCGTATCAAAAATTTCAATATGGATTTTCTCATCTGTCCCCTGATAAACCAGGACGAATTCATCTTCCCGGTCCCCATCGAAATCGGCCGTTTCTAGACGAAAATGGCCGGTTTGAAATGAAACGTCACTGAAGACTTTATATTCACTTGTGAGTACAGTTACATCTTCCCAGGAGAGTGTAATCCTTTCAATCTGAGGTACCCAAATGGTTATTAATGTATCAGGTCCCTCCCAGGCACCGACAACATCAGAATAGCCATCTTCGTTAAAATCGCCTGTCGCCACATCCATTCGCTTGTTACCAAACACCCCATTTTCCCCTGATTGTTCATGAAGAGGATTTACAACAACCCGTTCATCGATTGGAAAAAGATCTATATCATTTTCCGGTCTTAAATAATCATAGATCTTTTGATAGGAATTCATAGTTGAGTTGCCTTGAACGGGCCTCTGGCTCCAGATCATGACAAACTCACTTGAACCGGTCATGTCCTCTTTACCCGTTAAGGGATCGACCTCATCCTGGCTGAAGAGTTGAAACATAAATCCGCATACAAAAAAATAGAATAGAATAAGTTGAAATCGTAAATTCTTCATAGTTCCCCCTGTGTATTGTTAATTTATTTAAATACAATTTTCGTTTGACTATATATAAACGCAGTTTTTTTGATAAAAAGTGATAATCGAGTGTAAAGCTTTTTAACCGCAAATAACGCAAAGTGAGGGTGGTCAGATTCAAATACAATTGCTGGATGAAATTGGTCAGGAAATTGCTAATGCAAAACCCTTGCTAAATTCCGGCACGGATATGAACGTTGAATTGGATGAGATTAACACCAGTATAACTCATGTTCGGGTGAAATATATTTTGGACAATGCGAAATTATATTCATTCATATTAATATAATATTACCCTATAAGGCACGGTGTACAGTGCCCCTATGATGTTTGAATCATTATCAATTATTACCATTGCAGTGTCAGTCACGAACCTCACCTGACTCGGCGCATCCTTCTGATCACAGGTAATGGTGTGTAAAAAATATGATAAGGAAAAACAGATAAGAAATAAGTAAAATTCAATATGTCTAAAATCCAAAATAAAAAACTCTGCGATCTCTGCGTACTTTGTGTTAAAAAAACAATCACGTTTAGGGTAAAACTCAAAATTATAAGGAGATAATTATGTTAAACTACCTCCCATTCAGAATCGTTTCGCTTTTATTAATTCTTCTCTTATGCTCGTTCGCAGCATCTTATGCAACGGATAATATCTCAGTAGTGGTCTGGGATGAGCGGCAGGAGGAACAGAAAGAGGCTTATGACAATTTTCTAGGTAATTATATTGCCGATCATCTAGGCAAAATTGAGGGGATTTCGGTAAAGTCTGCTGCCCTGGATGATCCTGATCAAGGAATATCTGATGAGATTCTTGATCAATGTGATATATTGATCTGGTGGGGACATGTCCGCCATGATGAAATTACAAGAGAAAATGGTCAAAAAATTGTAAATCGGATTAAAGAGGGAAAACTCTCTTTGATTGCCCTTCATGCCTCTCATTGGGCGACACCCTTTGTGGAGGCGATGAACGAGAGGACACGGATGGATATTGAATCATCATTTGCCGATGTTGAGGATGATAACATGAAATTCAATTATATCTATCCCAAAGAACGCTATAGGCCGCCCAAGCGAAATGATATCATTACCCCCTACACCTATCCCAGAAAATTTCCCGATGGCAGGATTGAGATAAATATTTACTATCCCAACTGCTGTTTTCCTGCCTACCGTCCGGATGCAAAACCCAGTTATATAAACGTAATCCATCCCGATCACCCGATTGTCAAAGGTGTTCCGGAAAAATTTGAAATATCCGAAACTGAAATGTATGATGAACCTTTCCACGTCCCCGATCCCGACATGGTCATTTTTGAAGAACGCTGGCCAACCGGTGAGTGGTTTCGTAGTGGATCCGTATGGAATATTGGCAAAGGTAAGGTGTTTTATTTCCGCCCCGGTCACGAAGTATACCCGGTTTATAAAAATAAAAACGTCCTCAAAATTATTGAAAATGCAGTTTTATGGTTGGGCAAATAATCGATTGGAATTTATATTCTTTTAAAACACGAAGGACACGAAGAGCACGAAGAATATATTAATTAAATTAATCCGCGAGGATCAGCGTAGGCCCGTTCTATGGGGCCATCTGCGTCATCCGCGGTCCATGCGATTTATCAAATGCAATATCAAACGGAATTTTAACGGAAATATTGCCTAAACGAATGTATCGTCTGTTGCGCCGCTTTATCCGAGTCAGGATAGGCAAATGCCTCTGCCGATACAAATCCATCATAACCCACATCGATCAATGCTCTGGCGATATCTTCCATATCTGTATGCCCCAATCCAATTGGACGCCGATTACTATCGGCAAAATGAACATAACCAATATGATCCTTATAATCCCGAATTGCAGCTGGTATTGATGCTTCCTCGATGTTCATATGAAATAGATCAGCGAGTAACACGACGTTATCTAATTCATAATTATTTATAAACGAAACAGCATCACCTAATCGGTTAAAGATATTTGTTTCATACCTGTTTAATGACTCATAAATTAATTTCACCTGATACGTCCTGGCATGCTCTGCACAAGTCCTCAGACCTTCTGCTAACCAGGCATATGATTCTTGAGGATCCTTTTTATTGTACAGTTCACCCTGCATGGAACCAATAATCACCGGCGCGCCAAGAGGAGCGGAAAAATCAATCATTCTCTTGATAAATTCCTGTGCTTTCAGCCGGACATCTGCCTCAGGATGCGTAAGATGCAATTGATGCAACACCCTGCCAGCACCGGAGCCCATG
>WOR8_10009520_pt1 | contig 11392 bp, 9 predicted proteins | sample DeeMarSeWOR38_10_FD_19890 | JGI IMG/M metagenome (IMG submission 19890)
CTGAAAACCAGGCGTTTCTTTCTTCCCAGAAAAAGGCGCTCTGTCTGCGCAACTGTTTTTGCTGATCCGTCTTGAATTCGCGCTTGGGGCCCTTTCGAAGAACCAGGATGTATTCATGTTCGAGAGTGACATACGCTCCGGCCGGCAGCATGCCCGAACCCATGAATTTATTGGGGGCATTGGTGGCTTTGCGCCAGAGGATGGCGGGAAGCGGACAAAAGCCGACCTCGACCATCGTCGCCAAAATTCGGGAATGATTGGGATACAATTGAAATTTGTCGCCAATGGTCCGGGTGGCATCACCGATATTGATACAGGCGATACCGCCGCTTGCCAAAATTCGATGGGTCTCGGTCCAGACAGGATCCAGTTGGCGATGCATTAAGTCAAATGCTGTGAGACCATCTCCCTGTTTCAAAACCTCAGCGATGGCAGGGTCTTGATTTGAAAACATCTCGTCCCACATTGCAATCATGGGATAGGGGGGAGAGGTCACCACCAGATGGACGCTTTCGGAAGGGATAACCCCCATGTCGCTGGAATTTTCAAAATAGCTGTTATGGACGGTTTTCATACCGTGCTGATATTTCATACCTTTTGTTGATAGTCAATTATAATGAAAACAATGAATTCGAAAAAGCCGAATTCATTATGTGTTTTGCTTTTTATAGAAGTGATTTGGAAACCCTTTAATCGTAAGTTTGGGTTTGCTATATTTCAATTTGACACTTACAAATGAATATATTAAAGGCTCACTTTCCAAGTCTTGATTCTAAATCCGGCCATGGATGATTATGGAGCAACATGGACAGTTTTCCCCCAGATCCATTAAAGCAAAATAACAAATTTGAATCCAAAGGCGATCCCGGTATTCTTGCACAGCCCCTTGCTTTCTTGAATGATCCGGAGGAAGATCATGTCCCCGAAGGTTTGCCTTTTATCGTTGATGGACATGTCCACCTTTTTCCCGATCACTTTTTTTCATCTGTCTGGAGCTGGTTTGATAATTTCGCCTGGCAGATACGCTACAAGCTGACATCGGAGGAAATTCTGGATTTTCTTCTTTGCCACGGTGTCGATCATATTGTGGCCCTTCACTATGCGCACAAACCCGGTGTTGCCATTGAACTTAACGCCTATATGGCCAGGCTGTGCAAATCCAATCCGGCAGTTACCGGAACGGCGACTGTGTTTCCTGGGGAAGTGCATGCAAGATCCATTCTGGAGGATGCCTTTCAAAGCGGTCTGAAGGGTGTCAAACTCCATTGTCACGTTCAATGCTTTGATATGAACAGCCCTGCCATGGGAGAAATTTATGAGGTTTGCACCTTTCACTCCAAACCCTTGATCATGCACGTCGGCCGTGAACCTAAAAGTCCGGCCTATCCCTGCGATCCTTACCAATTGTGCAGTGCTGGCAAATTGGAAAAGGTTCTGAAGGCCTATCCGGATCTTAACCTATGCGTACCCCATTTGGGTTGGGATGAATTAGACGAATATCATCACTTGATAGAAAAATATGACAACCTGTGGTTGGACACGACCATGATCCTGGCTGATTACTTTCCGGTTGACCCAATCCCTGACCTTTCTGAAATGCGCCCTGATCGAATTATTTTCGGCACCGATTTTCCGAACCTGCCCTACGCATGGGATCGAGAGATAAAAAAACTTGTCAGCCTCAAGTTGTCAGACGATACAATTGCAAGGATTTTGGGGCGGAATGCATGCGAATTTTATGGCATCAATTTGCCGGTTGTACCCAAAAAAGGAGGTGGATATGCAGAAACTAACCATTGAAGATTTAGATCTAAAGGGCAAACGCGTCTTGATGCGCGTTGATTTCAATGTGCCGCTGGAAAACGGCCAAGTAGCCAATGACAAACGGATTAAAGCGGCATTGCCAACGATCAAGAGCGTCGTCAAACAGGGCGGCAGGCTGATTCTCATGTCACACCTGGGCAGACCGAAGGGATCGCGTGTACCTGAAATGTCGCTCGAACCCTGTGTCGCGGTCTTGAGTTCTCTGCTCGATAAACAAGTCCGCTTCCTAAACGACTGCATCGGAGAGGCGGTTGAATCAGCTGTCGACAGACTTGACGACGGCGATGTCCTCCTGCTGGAAAACCTTCGCTACTACAAGGAAGAAACCGACAATGATCCCGCTTTTGCCCGGAAACTCGCCGGTCTTGGCGAGCTTTATGTCAACGATGCCTTTGGAACCGCTCACCGGGCCCATGCCTCCACCGAAGGGGTAACCCGCTTTATGGATCAATGTGCCGCCGGCTATCTCATGATGAAAGAACTCGACTATCTGGGGCGGGTGATGGAAAGCCCCGAGCGGCCGTTTGTCGCCATCCTGGGTGGCGCCAAGATATCCGGCAAAATCGATGTGATTGCCAACCTGCTGCCCAAGGTGGACAAGGTGATTATCGGCGGCGGAATGACCTATACGTTTTTTAAGGCCCGGGGCCTGAAAATCGGCCAGTCTCTGCTGGAAGATGATAAAGTCGCTTATGCCGGGGAAGTATTGGCCAAGGGCGGCGACAAGATTGTTTTGCCGGTCGATTGCCTCGTGTCGGATGCATTTGACTTTGCGGCACGCAAAATTGGACAGCTCAAGGAAGTGGATGCCGGCGCCATACCGGATCACTGGATGGGGCTTGATATCGGCAGCAGGACCATCGAGGCTTTCAGCGCCATTCTTGAATCGGCCAGGACGGTCGTCTGGAACGGCCCCATGGGAGTGTTTGAAATAGATGAGACCGCCCGTGGAACATACTCTGTTGCGAATATCCTGGCTGATTTAACGTCCAGGGGGGTCACAACAGTTATCGGGGGTGGAGATTCCGCTTCAGCCGTCGAAAAAGCCGGGGTGGAGGACCGGGTATCCCATGTGTCGACCGGTGGGGGCGCTTCGCTTGAATTCATGGAGGGCAAGACCCTGCCGGGGGTGGCGGCTCTGACGGACAAGTAGCCTGCTGTTCATTTCTAATTGTCATGCCGGACGCGATCCGGCATCCAGATACCGAACGCCTTGCAACAGAACTGGATTCCGGATCAAGTCCGGAATGACGAAAGAGTATGGCGGAGCACTGATCAGCGCAGCGAAGTCACGCCAACGTATAACAAAGGGGGGTGCCCGCTATCTTCTAAATAATGCGCTGACTTGCATCAAGGCTGGCAAGGCCCGCCCGCCTCGCCTTGCGAGATCGCATGGCGGGCACGGTGGCCGACCCTACACCATATAGTCTGCTTGCGTCTGCGTGAATAAGTTCAAATTTTATTTTTGAAGACCCGCCAGCTCATTATACATCTCGATTTCAGGGGCGCCGTTCAGCAACGGTTTCAACGTGCCGAACAACTCTTTGAAATACGGCGTCGAGCTGTGGGCTTTCAAAGCCTCGCCGTCGGCATACTTTTCATAAAAGAGAAATTGCGCCGGATCATTCTGAGCCTGATGAAGGGTGTAAACAAGGGTTCCTTCTTCCTTTTCCACTTTAGAGACCATCGCCCGCAACGCATCGGCCATTTTTGATTCTTCTCCACTCCTGGCTTTCAATTTGGCAACAACAATCATTTAAACCTCCCTGTTCCTTTTTATTTGGCGACAACATTGGCACATAATTGTCGGGTCAGAATATCAACGGCCTCCTCAACCATATCCTCCAGTACCCGGGCGGCCGGTTTTATTTCCCTGATAATGCCGGATACCTGCCCGGCCAGGCCGCCGACAAAATCCGTTTGGTTGGCTTCGATGAAGCTTGCCAGAAGGGCGGATGAAATCAGCACCTGGGTGGGGAAGGGCAGGGGCTCGAGCCCTGAGTTTTCCCACAGATCATGAAACCGGTTGTAGCTGGCCCGCAGGGTTTTTCCGGTGTATGCCGTGCTGACACGGGTGCCCTCATCGGTCGACTGCAGGATTTTTTGTTTGTTCACATCCAGGGCACCGCCCTCATTGGTCGCCAGAAAGCGGGTTCCGACCCATACCCCCACGCAGCCCATGGCCAGTGCCGCCGCCAGTCCGCGTCCGTCCCCGATACCGCCGGCAGCCAGGACCGGCACCGGATAGGCGGCATCGATGGCTGCCGGCAACAACACCATCGTGCCGATGCGACCGGTGTGCCCGCCGCCCTCATGTCCCTGGGCCACCAGCAGATCGATGCCGGAATCCGCCATGCGCTTGGCGTTTTTGGCATTGCCGGTAATGCCGAGTACTTTCATCCCCGCTGCATGGGCGTCTGCGACCATAAAGCCGGGGTTTCCGAGACCGGCACAAAAAAGCGGCACCTTTTCTTCGATACATACCTGAATGGATTCTTTCGGATACATCGTGGTCGTGTTGCGGCGGATCGTAATGTTCACATCCGGCAGCCCCATTTCCTGTTTGATTTTATGAATCCATTCCTGATGTTCCCTGGGGATGGTTTTCAGCACCTCGTTCAAAGGCAGCTCGACGGCATCAGTTCCGCCGATGCCGCCTTTCAGGTCCAGGTGCTTGGGCAGGAGCAGGTCAACCCCGTAAGGCTTGTCGGTTTGCTTTTTGATCTCGCGGATAGCTTCGCGCAACTCGTCGACCGTGTAGCCGCTACCGCCCAATACACCGAGTCCGCCGGCTTCAGATACGGCAACCACCAACTCTACCGGCGCCCCGGTATTTTCACCGATCAGGGTCGGGCCCATCCCGGCGCTCAAGATCGGGTACTCGATCCCCAGCATGTCGCAAAGTTTGGTTTTCAGCACACGTTTGCTCATTGGTCCCTCCAATAATTGAGATAAAGTTCAATTGTTATTTGTTATCGGTTATGTGGTTGACTATTTCGATTTGTCATGCCGCATCCTCAATCAAGTTGAGTATTGGCGTGACCCCCGCTGAACAGACTGTGTCACAATTCAGAAAATCGCCTGTGTTCTGATCGTTATGCCGGATCCCCAATCAAGTTGAGGACAGGCCCGATCCGGCATCCAGCAATTCAAGTTTTTAAAAGCACTGGATTCCGGCTTACACCGGAATGACGTGACTGCATGTCTAATTTTAAACTTTTCATTATTCAGCAAGTCATTGTTAAACTGCTCTCCTTTTACCATATCTATAAGAATACTTATAAACTGGCTTTAAAAGCTTTAGATCTTGTTCGATGGCAAGGCGCGAGGGGATTGGAAAGCGGAGCGTACACGCCAGTACGTGAGCATTTCCAATCTCCTCGCAACGCCGCCAGCGGGCAAGAGATGAAGCTTTTAAAGCCAGTTTAGAATTTTGTGGGCCAATTTGCGAGACGGTGCTCGCTGATACCTTTGCGGCGCTGATTATAGCTGATCTCCAGCGCCAGGATGATATAGTCCCTGGTATCCTTGGGATCGATCACATCGTGAATAAAATGCTTGCCGGCGGCGCCATAGGGTGAGGCATCATCCACCAGTTGCTGCATCAATGCCTGCCATTCATCCGATTGCTTGTCCGAAGCCGATGGTTTGCCGCCGTAAACCACATTGGCCGCGATGGCCGGATCCACGAAACTCATTTCCGCCGACGGCCAGGCCACCAGAAAGTCGGTGCCGCACCCCGAGCCGCACATATTCCAGAAGGCCATACCGTAGGTTTTTCTGACAACGATGGAGATTTTGGGAACCGTCAGCAATCCCAACGCATTCATGTAGTTCATCACCCGGGCCGCCACCCGCTTGCGTTCGGCGGCCTTGCCCACCAGAAATCCCGGGATATCATGAAAGAACAGCAGTGGTATATTGAACGAGTCGCACAGGCACAGAAAACTGATAACCTTGTCAATGCCGTCGGTATCCATGGCGCCGGCATTGAACATGGGCTGGTTGGCCACGATCCCCACCACCTGACCGTCGATGCGTGCCAGCGACGTAATCACCGACTTGCCGAAGGTCGGTTTTAGCGGAAATAAGCTGCCATGGTCCACAATGCTATTCAGAATCCGGTGCATATCATAACCGCGGTTGCGCTTTTCGGGCAGCAATTCCAGGATTTTTTCCATTTCCGCCCCCGAGCCTTCCGGAACAGGGGCCGCCGGCGGGCGTTCATCACAATGCGACGGCATGTACGCCAGGTACTGTCGGATGATGTCAAAACACTCGGCCTCGTTTTCAGCCACCCGGTCCACATTGCCGGTAATTTCGGCATGAGCTCTTCATCGGTGACCGTTTCACCCAGGGCCAGCTCAACCACCCGGGGCCCGGATACGCCCATGGCACTGCCCTTGACCTGGACGACAAAATCGGACAGACAGGCCATCCAGGTCGGCATGCCGTAACATTCACCCAGGATGGCTGTCACCATGGGGGTTTGCCGCACGCGGCTCATAATCTGAAGGTAGGTATCGAAACCGCCGCCGCCGTAGGATGCCAGCCCGGCAGAACCCATGATATCCGGCATGCGCGCGCCGCCGGCTTCACCAAGGTAAACCACCGGATAGCCGCGATGGGCCGCCAGGGCTTTCAGCTCGCCTTCCTTGCGTCCAGCAATTCGGCTGGAGGTGGCGGCCAGCACGGTAAAATCGTTGGAAACCACTGTTACCCGGCGACCGTCGATTTTCCCGTAGCCGGCAACCTTGCTGTCAGCCGGTGTTTTTTCCTCCATCCCCGGCACATCGGAATGGTTCAGCATGCCGACTTCCAGAAATGACTCCGGGTCCAGCAGGCGGTCAATTCTTTCCCGGGCGGTGAGCTTACCCTGATCGTGTTGTTTTTTGATTTTATCGGATCCGCCCATCTGCCGGGCTTTGGCGCGGCGCTGCTCGAGTTCTTCTAATTCTTTTTTGAATGGCACTTTTGTTTCTCCGCGAGAATATTGAATTCCATTTAACGACGTGTTCAGCCAATACTTATTAAATCAATTTATCCATTTCTCGATTCCCCTCCCTTGACGGGAGGGGATTATGGGGAGGGTGATCACCCCCACCCAAACCCTCCCCCGTCAAGGGGGAGGGCGTTCTGTGCCATTAAACGGTTTATTAGACTCAATCGTAATCCTAATCATACAGCGATTGCCGAGTCTGACAGCAATTAACACACAGTTCCGGGACACAAAATTTAAACATTGTCTAAATACTTGCTTATCTCGGCCGGAAGCCGCTCCCACCTTCTGTTCTTCAGAAAGTGGGAGCGGCTTCCGGCCGCGATATGCTGATGCCTTGCAGCGCTATGTAATTTTTTTACCATCCTTGCCATAACGGTAAAACCCATGGCCCACCTTTTTTCCGAGTCGACCCTCTTTTACCATCTGAAGGATCAAATCCGATTTGGCCACCAGATGCGCTTCCCCCAGCGCCAGCATGGTTTGGCCGACCCTGGCAAAGGTGTCCAGGCCGGCGTTGTCGGCAATTTCAAACGGCCCGATATTCCAGCCGTAACCCAGCCGCATCCCGATATCGATATCCTCGGGGCTGGCAATCCCTTCGGCCACCAGGTCGACGCACTCGCGAAAAGCAGCCCCGAATATCCGGTTCATCACGAATCCGGGAATGTCTTTGTGAACCTTCACCGGCGTTTTACCCAGGGATTTGATAAAGTCTACCCCCTGGTTGAAAACGTCATCCGAGGTTTTTTCGCCCCTGATGACCTCTACCAGCGCCATAAACGGAACCGGCCCAAAAAAATGAAGGCCCACCACCCGTTCAGGTCGATTGGTACCCATGGCCAGCCGGGTAATCGGAATAGAGGATGTATTTGTGGCCAGGATGGCGTCTTCTGGAACCAGCCGGTCCAGTTGTTCAAACAGCGCTTCTTTTAACGCCTGCTCTTCAAAGGCGGCCTCAATCACCCAATGGGCATCAGCGGCCTTGTTCAAATTATCCGAAAAAATGAGTCGATCCATCACCGATTGAGGCGATTCCTTTAACATGCCTTTTGACGCAAACTTTTCCAGGGACCATTCGATTCCGGACTGTGCCTTATCTAAAGCCTCCGGGTTTATATCCATCAGAATAACCGTGTATCCCGATTGAGCGCATACCTGGGCAATACCGCTACCCATAAATCCGGCCCCGACAACCATTACATTTTCCATTCTGCTTCCCTTTTCCTTTGCTTTTAAAAAGTCCAGTTCAATACGGTTATGCACAAAGTGTAAGTAATACAATAATAACCACGAAGCGCACGAAGAAAACGAAGTGAGAATTTCAATATGGTCTTTGTTATTTCGTGATCTTCGTGTTCTTCGTGGTGAGACCGATCATGTTCCAATTCACTGGAACCTTTCAGATAACCAAATTATTTTATTCAGCTCCATCAAATCTTCGGTTCTTCGATGGCCGTATAAAAATTCGGTTCAGTTCTTTGGTTTTTTTTCATTTTTTATCAAGAGATGCAACCATTGATTATTATTTCGAATTTTTAGCCCTGAGAACCCTGCAGTATAAAAATAAAATGTCGAGAACGTGCAGTTGATTACACGAAAAGCGTGCAATGTATTACACATAAACAAGGCTTATAATATTATAGATATTTGTCAACCATAAAAAAATAAAAATATCCTTGACAATATTTGAATGGTTGGATTATGACGATGCTGTTAACTTATCTTATGTGTCTTTCCAACGCTTATTGGCGGCCATCATTCGGCAACAGCCATTATGCAAGTTAACGGCGCATTGCAACTCCAACCCGGCAGCAAAGAATTAGCACTACTTTTTTTTGTGGTAGAACCTATCGGCAGATATTTTTAACCATAACCATGAAGGAGGGCTGAGATGAAAAATCTAAAATTGTTGCTTGTCTTTTTCCTGGCGTTCTTCCTGATTACCTCTCTATGTTTCCCGGCCTGGGCCAAAACGATCAAAATCGGCGTGATCGGTCCCATGCAGTTCGTGCAGGGCAAGGGCCATTGGAATGGCGCTGTCATGGCGGCTGAAGAGATCAATGCCAAGGGAGGGGTCAAGGTCGGTGACAAGCGCATGAAAATCGAGCTGGTCAAAGCCGATTCGAATGAGTTCTTGAATGTCACCGATGCCACCAATGCCATGGAGTTGCTGATGTCCCGGGACCGGGTCGATTTTGTTGTCGGCGGTTTCAGAAGCGAGGCGGTGCTGGCGATGCAGGATATCGCCATGGACTACAAAAAGATTTTTATCGGCTGCGGCGCTGCCCACCCCGAGGATTATGACACCTACAAATACTTTTTCAGGGGTACCCCGTTCAACTCCCGGTTCCTGGTCAGAACCGCTTTCATTCAGATGGCCACCGTGGCCGGCATCATGAAAGCGACGTTAGGCCTTGAGAAAATAAGAATTGCCGTGGTGGCCGAAAAGGCCATGTGGGCCGATCCCCTGATTCCTGCCGCCCAGGGATTCATTCCCAAGCTGGGTCACGAGGTCTCGGGCGTCTGGCGGCCGTCGCCGGTAGCGACGGACGTAACAGCTGAGCTTTCGGCCATTCAGCGGGCCGATACCCAAATTATTTTAACCTTCTTTTCATCTTCTGTCGGAATCCCCTTCGCCCGTCAGGCCGGTGAGCTTAAAATACCGGCAGCCCAGGTCGGCATCAATGTCGAAGCCCAGAAGGAGGGCTTCTGGCAGGCCACCCAGGGCCAGGGTAATTATGTCATGACCCTGAATACCTACAATAAGAACGTTGAAGTCAATGAACTTACCAGACCGTTTCTTGATACCTATCAGAAAAGATTCGGTGAGCAACCGACATACACCGCCGATACCTATTCGGCCATCAAGCACTCCATCGTGCCGGCCATCGAGATGACCGGAACTTTGGACCCGGACAGACTCGTAAAAGTCCTGGAAGTCCGCGAGTATGAAGTACCTTCGGGCAAGGTCGCCTATATCAAGGATGATGAGGGTCGTCCGCTGCATGACCTGAAGTGGGGACCGGGCTATCTGACAAGCCTGGGAGTCCAGTGGCAGGACGGTGAGCAGGTCGGCGTATGGCCCAACAAGTGGAAAGCGGCCGAGGGCGCGCCTGAAGTGACCTACAAAGGCATTGTTTCATATAAGATAGCGCCCTGGATAGTCGAGGCCTACAAAAAATAATGTGCCCCTAACGTTACATCGCCCCTCCTGCCTGGCGGGAGGGGCCTCCTTTTTACAACGAGAGTGAGGTTGCATGATACTGGATATTATCATCACCGGCCTGATCCACGGTAGCACCTACGCGCTTTTAGCCATCGGTTTCTCCCTGATATTCGGCGTCGCCCGAATTGTGAATATTGCCCATACGGCCTTTTACATGGTGGCCGCATTTTGCATCTTTTTTGTGACCCACAATTTGGGGTTGCACCCCGTTGTGGGCATGCTCCTCGGCGTGCCGGTGGTAACCGTTTTGGGTATGGTGACCTATCGGATATTTATCGCACCCATCAGGGAGCACGAAGGTGCCGTTCTAATTGGCACCATTGCATTGGCAATTGCCCTGCAGGAGGTCATGCTGCTTATCTTTACCGGAGACTACCGCAGCGTGCCGGCCCTTGTCCCCGGTTACCTTTCGATTTTCGGTGTAAAGGTTCAATATCAGCAATTGATCACCTTTCTCGCTGCCCTGATTATCCTTGGCCTGCTCCGCCTCCTGCTGCTGAAGACCCGGCTGGGACTGGCCATTCGGTCAACGGCCCAGGACCGGGAAGTGGCCAACCTCATGGGGATGAATGAAAGCCGGGTGGCCCTGTACACGGTGGGTATTTCCATTGCACTGGCGGGCTTTACGGGGGCTGTGATCGTACCGTTGACCATCGTGGAGCCGTTTATGTGGCTGCATCCGCTGATTATGATGATGGCGGTGGTGGTTCTGGGTGGCCTGGGTAGTATCAAGGGCAGTTTTTTTGCGGCCTATATTCTGGGCTTCGCGGAGGCGGTGGTGGTGTTTCTGATTCCCATGGGCGCTTTTTTAAAAGGTTCGGTGGCGCTTTCCATCATGATTTTGGTGCTGTTAATGAGGCCGGAAGGTTTATTCGGCATTGCGTTTGAGGAAGAGAGATAGGCATGGATCTCATTCGATTTTACATTCGAAAATTAGTTGCCATATTTAAGGGCGAGGTCATCGTTCTGCCCAGTCGAATCGTTGTCGCTGTATTCTTTTTGGTTCTGCTGGGTCTGCCGTTGATTACCCAACATCCGTATGTGTTGCGGATTCTTATTTTGACCAGCATATTCGCCATTTTTGCGGCCAGCTGGGATCTGCTTTCCGGCTTTACCGGTCAGATGAATTTCGGGCATGCCCTTTTCTTCGGTGTCGGCGCTTATGGGGCTGCCATGCTGAACACGAACTTAAACCTGCCGCCCTGGGGCAGCATCCCGCTGGGTGCGCTGGCCGCTGTCCTGGCGGGTTTGATTATCGGTATTCCCTGTCTCAGGCTCCGGGGTACCTATCTGGCACTGACCACCCTGTCATTTCCGATTATTTTAATGGGAATCGTGTT
>WOR8_10008901_pt1 | contig 11391 bp, 12 predicted proteins | sample DeeMarSeWOR38_10_FD_19890 | JGI IMG/M metagenome (IMG submission 19890)
TCGCTTAGCTTTTTCACAGGCCGACGCCTTGGTGCCACGCTGGGCTCTTTGCCGGTGATCTTGGCAGGGAGATGGTGTGGCAAGATCTCGCCTTCGTGGCAGAGGACAAATGAATATTCAATAACGTTGATCAATTCGCGCACATTACCGGGCCAGTCGTAGCGATAAAGCTGGTCCAAGGCCTCCCTGCTCATGCCGCTGATGGGCTTGTCTGCCTTAAGGTGAATCCGGTTGATAAAGGCCTCTATAAGCAAAGGAATGTCTTCCCGCCGCTGTCGCAAGGGTGGAAGATAGATTGGAATGACCCCAATGCGATAATAAAGATCCTCACGAAAACGACCTTCTTCCATGAGGGTGGTGAGATCTTTATTGGTAGCGGCTAGAATGCGGACATCTATAGAAATGGGGCGGTGATCCCCAACCTTTTCGATCTCCTTTTCCTGAAGGACTCTCAGGAGTTTGACCTGGGTGGACAGAGGCAGATCGCCAATTTCATCTAGAAAAATATCGCCGCCATTAGCTGCCTCAAATCGTCCAACCCGGGTTCGATCTGCGCCGGTAAAAGCTCCTTTGACGTGACCGAAAAGTTCGCTTTCAAGAAGAGACTCACTCAGGGCTGCGCAGTTAACCTTGATAAATGGGCCCTTCCGCCGCGGCCCCAGTTTATGAATGGCTGAGGCTATCAGCTCTTTACCGGTCCCACTCTCTCCGTAGATGATCACTGGGGCCTCGGATTGGGCCGCGCTGGAGATGAGATCAAAAACCTGAACCATGGCCGGAGATTTACCAAGAATGCCATGGAAACCGTCCTCGCTACTAAGTTCTTTGCGGAGCCGAGATATAACCTTGTCTTTTGCCACCACCTCCGATAGATCAGTCCAGGTCTCCACACCTCCGATAACCCGTTCTAAGTTATCTCTGAGAACAGTTGCATTCTTGAATAAGTGAATGCGGCTACCGTCTTTTTGCCGGAGCGTGCACTTACGGCGTGTGACCTGACCATCTTTAAAAAGAGCGCAGTATTTGTCGTGCCCATGGGCTCTGGTTGTAAAACAGGTATCGCACTCCAATAACTCACAAGACTTGCCGATAAGTTCCCCTTTGCTGTAACCGCTGATTTCCTCCATAGCTTTGTTAATGGAGACGATCACCCCCTCGGAGTCCACCACCATGAGCCCATCGGCCATGGTATCGACAATGGTCTTCCAATACTGGCTGTACTCTTCCTCAAACATTACCGACCTCGCTCCATGGTTCGTTACATCATATTATTCCTGCCTTAAAATGGAGGAATTTCTCCTAAAACAACTGTTAACTGTAACTTGAAGTTAAACACGTGTTAAGTGTAAACCATTGACAGTTAACAATCAATGGGGCTTCTCTTGAAGATTTTCTTCAATGAAAACAAGGGTATATCAAATAAATGCTAACCGCAACCTATTGGCATGCATATTGCCCAATGAGATCTAGAACCTCATTACCTTGTGAATGGTTGGAACTGATTTTGAAAAAAAGAACCGAAGCAGACAAAATAATAGACCTTCGAGGGGTGAGTTGCCCCTGGTCCATTCTCAAAGCAAAAAGTCAGCTCGGTATTATGGAGCCAGGTGAAGTCCTGGAGGTGCTAGCCTCCGATCCCTTGATGTTTGAAGATTTTCCAAGAGTGCTCGGCCAAAGCGGTCACTACGTGGTTGAGATAAATCTGCAGCCGGGCAATTCCCGGCTCTATGTAAAGAGGGGTCAAAAGGAAGAGAGTAGTGATATTGTTTGTTGTACGACTTGTATAGATGACAGCGAAACCAAAAGGAGGTAGCAATGACAACTCAGGATCTTAACAGTATTGAAGCGGCAAGTGTGGTGGATGCACGCGGCAGCGCCTGCCCGGGGCCTTTATTGGAAGCCAAAAAGGGAATCGGCAAGGTGAAAGTCGGGGAGGTTCTGGAGATTCTTTCCAATGATTCAGCCACCAAAAACGATATTCCTGTGTGGGCCAATAAAGTAGGGCACGATTTTCTTGGCCATCTTGAAGCAGATGGCTACGATCGCATCTTCATTGTCCGCAAGAAATAGAAGCAAGTATCGAAAGCGGAGTGGCTGAATTTCCCCTCAGGCGTGGTTTGTAAAGCTCTACTCAATAAAGCAGTTTGCTGGAGTAATGGAGTAGTGGAGTAATGGAGCAAGTCGATTGCGGATTTGGGAATGCGGATTGCGGAATGTTCAAATATTTTTGGGCTTCTTTTTTGTATTTTCAATTTGAAATCCGAGATCGCCAATCCGAAATGTGATAACTCCAGTACTCCAACACTCCCGAGACGACGAATCCAGGCAGAGCCGACGAGTTCTGATCAGGCCAGGCTTACCTGACCATAGTGGCCCTAATGATGCGAGGAGAGAATGGCAGAGCAGGGAAATGAGCAAAAGATATTGATCCTGGCCACAGAAACCTGTGCCTATCCTGGTGCTAACGCGGTGGGGCAGGCGCATATGTCCTACCCCGCCAACACCTATATCCTCAGGGTTCGAGCTCCGGTTCTCTTTCCAGAACAGTTCTATCTGGACTGTTTTGCCAAGGGGATAGGAGGCATCATTATCATGTCCTGCGGTGAGGAGTGCCCATACGAGGGCGCCTATGAGGCCTTAGCGCACAGGATTGACCGGGTTTACAAGCTGATGAAAGAAAAAGAGCTGGACACAAGGCGACTTCGACTTACCGCCATTTGCACCGTGTGCACCCGAGCCTTCATAAATGAAGTCAAGATGATGAACGAAATCGTATCCGAATTGGGACCACCTGGTTCGGAGAGGGCTGCATGAAAAGGCATGGAGCATGGGGTAGAATTTCGGATTGCGGATTTCGGATTGAGAATTTGAAAAACAGAGGGCATGGAGCATGGGGAAATGCAGGAGACAGCGGGCAGCTTGCAGAAGGCAGCCAATAGGTTGGAGGACCGCTACGCTTGAGGTTGGAGGCAAAGGGCGATCGCGGATTTCGGATTTCGAATTGCGGATTACGAAACTAGAAATGACCGCCCTGCGGCTTGAACGATTTTAGCAACGGCAAACTGACAACGGACCACGGACAAGGTGTCTGGCGACCATCTGCAGTCTTAAGAGATATTGTGAAAGGAAACATTGCATGGCCAAGAAGACGTTCGAATTTGATGCTTTGGTTGTCGGTGGCGGCATAGCCGGACTGCAAACTGCCTTGGACCTGGCCGATCAGGACTTCAAGGTAGCCATAGTAGAGAAAGATGCTTCCATTGGTGGCAATATGATTCGACTCTCGAAAGTGTTCCCAACTTTGGATTGCTCCAGCTGCATCACCACTCCCAAAATGGCTGCCGCAGCGCACCACGAGAATATCACCATTTTTACCTGTTGTGCTTTGGAATCTTTAGAAAAAAATGGGGATACCATTACCGCTGCAATACGGCAAGAGCCGAGATATGTGGATGTGCCCAAGTGCATCGGTTGCAGGCAGTGTGAATATGATTGCCCAGTGTATGTGTCAGATCCTGATCAGGGTGGGTTTTCAGCCCGTAAAGCCATCTGCGTACCCTTCTCCAACGCCATCCCGCCGATTGCGGTTCGGGATGTGGATAACTGTATCCTCTGCGGCAAGTGTGAAAAGGTCTGTCCGACTCAGGCGGTGGACTATTTCCAAGAGCCAGAAGATTTCATGATACAGGCGATGACGGCTATCCTCGCCACCGGCTTTAGCACAACCCCTGTCCAGGACAAGCATCAATATGGCGAGGGAAAAATCCCCAACGTGATCACCGCTCTGCAAATGGAAAGACTCTTGGCGCCGCATGGCCCCTACAGTCGAGTTCTTAGACCGTCGGATGGCATGGAGCCCGACTCCATCGCCTACATTCAGTGCGCCGGTTCCAGAGACAAAAGTATGGGAGTTTCCTACTGCTCGAGGGTCTGCTGCATGTATGCCATTAAACAAGGTATGCTACTGTCGGGAGCCCTGCCCCTGGCTGATATCGCCATCTACTACATGGACATCCGGGCCTTTGGCAAAGGATATGAGGAGTTTTTCCAAAATGCCATGGCCATGGGAATCGAGTTTGTGAAGGGAAAGGTGGCCACTTTGAGCGAAGGACAAAATGGGGGTGTAGTGGTGCACTACGAGTCCCAGGAAGATGGGGGCGGCGTGACCCAAACGGAGCACGACCTGGTGGTTTTATCCCTGGGGTTAGTTCCTAATTGGAGGCCAGATGGTTCTTGCCAGGTATCCACTGGGCCGGATGGTTTCATTCAGACGGCTAAGCCCAAGATTGCTCCGACACTAACTGAGATGGAAGGAGTATTTGTTGCCGGTGCGGCTGCAGGGCCCAAGGACATCGTGGACAGTATCGCCGAGGCTGGAGCGGCAGCCATGGAGGCGGCCAAGTACCTGACCGCTGCAAACTCTCCACACAAAGCTGTGGCGTAAAAGTAGATTAATAAGAGGAGTCAAGCTCGCACCTCAGGGGGTAAGTGAGAATAGACTGATACAATATAGCACCGAAGCCAATGGAGTGTTGGAGAATTGGAGTTATCACATTTCGGATTGGCGATCTCGGATTTCAAATTGAAAATACAAAAAAGAAGCTCAAAAATATTTGAACATTCCGCAATCCGCATTCCCAAATCCGCAATCGACTTGCTCCATTACTCCCGAAGCGACTTGATATAGAAGGAATTAAGCACCCTAACTGCGGTTACATTGAAGCCTCGTCCTTCGGACATGGATTCTTTACTGAGAGAAGCACCGATGGCTGATAGAGGAAAAGAGAGTGAGATGCAATCAGAACGGAAGGTAGGAGTTTACGTTTGCCGCTGTGGCGGCAACATTTCCGATCATGTAGATGTGGAGCAGGTATGCGAGCAGGCAAGAAAGATACCGGGAGTGGTGGTTGCTCGGCAAGATATGTTTATGTGCTCCGATCCTGGGCAGGATCTGATTATTGAAGATTTGAAAAACGGCAGCATCGACCGGGTTGTGGTGGCTTCCTGCGCCCCCGACCTCCATGAAATGACCTTTCGCAATGCCATCTCTAGGGCGGGTTTCAGCCCTTACGTCTATGAACATGCCAACATCCGTGAACAGGTAAGTTGGGTCCATCACGGAGACAAAGCCACCGATAAAGCAGCCCGGCTGGTAGCAGCTGCCTCAGCCAAGGCAAAGCAGCTGCAGCCGCTTGAACCCATCCGGGTGGAAGCCAAACGGCAGGCAGTGGTGATCGGAGGGGGAATTGCAGGTATGAGAGCCGCCAAGGACCTGGCGACTCGCGGGATTAAGGTAACGTTGCTCGAAAAGTCGCCTTTCCTAGGCGGCAGGGCCGCACAACTTGATCGAGTGGCCCCCACGGGGGAACTGGCCTCTCATCTTGTTGTTGAACTGGCAAACGAGGTTTTGGCGGATCCTGCCATCACAGTCTACACCTGTGCCCAGGTGACAGAGTCCGAAGGCTACGTGGGCAAATTCAAGCTTGGTTTCAAAAGACAGCCGCCGGAATCCCAGGAAGATCGTGACCGCATCAAACAAATGGCAGAGTCCGGAAAAAGATTTGGCGAGTTTATACCTTTTGTAGGTATTTGTCCGGCTCAAATACCCGAGGCGAGTGGAGAACATACCGTCGAGGCTGGTGTTGTTGTGTTGGCAACAGGAATTAAGGCCTATACGGTTCGCCATGGAGAATATGGGTTCGGTGAATTCGAGGAAGTGATCACCCTGCCTGAACTCATAAAGATAATGGGCAAGAAAAAGGACACCACCACCTTTTTGGAATTGAACGGCAGAACAATCAAAAGCGTCGCTATGATCCACTGCGTGGGGAGCAGACAAATACCTGGGATCCATGAAGAGGATGAGACAGGCTATATGAACGAATACTGTTCCCGGACCTGCTGTAGCGCCACACTCCAAGCTGCAAATATTATCCGTGAAACCTATCCAGGAACCAGGGTCTTCGATTTTTACCGAGATATTAGGACCTATGGCCGGGGTCAGGAAGAGCTTTACGAGCAAGCCTCAAAAAACAAAGTGCTCTTTCTACGCTTTGAACCTGCCGAAGCTCCTGTGGTTACCCAGAACGGTGAATCCAACGGTCATCCACTTTCCATCTTAGTGAAAGATACTCTTACTTTTGGCGAGGAGGTGGAAGTGCCGGTTGACCTGGTGGTACTTGCGGTGGGAATGGAGCCCAACAACGTGTCTGACCTGGCGGCAATGATGAAACTTCCCGTGGGTGCCGACCGTTTTCTCCAAGAGGTCCACCCGAAGCTGCGGCCGGTTGAGTTGTCGGTTGCCGGTGTGCTGCTGGCAGGAACCTGCCAGTCGCCCATGGACATGGGCGAAGCGTGCAATGGCGCTTCCAGTGCCGCGGTGAAGGCTTCTTCTCTGCTGGCCCGGGGCTTTGTGGAACTAGATCCCTTTGTGGCAGAAGTAAATATGGACTTGTGCGCAGGGACAGGAAGTTGTGTGGAAGCTTGTCTGCAGGAGGGAGCTCTGCATATGGTAGAGGTCGAGGAGGATGGCAAGAAAGTGCAAAGGGCCGAGGTGAATGCTGCCCTCTGTACGGGATGTGGCGCCTGTGTAGCCGTCTGCCCTGAAAACGCCATTGATGTCAAAGGATGGACGTTGAAACAATATGAGGCCATGGTGGATATGATCGTTTCTGATGAGGTTGCGGCCTGAGCGGATGAAATGAGTGCTGGTGGCCCAGAGAGTATCGCGGCTGCCTGCCCTCAACGCTCTCGCTTGCGAGGCGGGCGGGGAAAGCCGCTCCCACAGCAGTAGCTGTTTCGCGAGGTGTATAGACTGCGACATGAGGGTGATCAATGAGTGAAGTAAGCGAAGAAAGAACAGAAAGAAAAGAAGCGATGAAGAAGCTCCGACAGAGCAGGAAAGAAATAATCAAGGCGACTTCAGCCAGGGTGAAAGAACATAGAAAAGTAGTAAAGGCTATCAAAGATCAATTGGGAGATGAGGCTAAGACAATACCCGAGATCGCCGAGGCCACAGGCTTGGCGTCATCTGAAGTGCTATGGTTTATTGCGACCTTAAAAAAGTACGGAGAGATCCTCGAAGGAGATAAGGACGGAGGCTATTTTCGCTACTGCCTGGCGGATGCTGCGAGCTAGGAAAATGGTAAGAGGGCAATAGTGGACGCCCATCGTTTCCATTGACGGAGGGAAAGTAATGGCTTTGGTAGATCTTGAATTTCCGGAGCAGTTGGAGCGTTTTGGAGTCGATACCACCTTGGAATGTTTCAACTGTGGCACCTGCGCGGCAGTCTGTCCGCTCATACACGAACATTTCCCACGGAAGATCATTCGCTATGCTCAGCTAGGCGCCAAAGAGCGAATACTGCAGGAGTCTGACGAACTCTGGCGCTGCCTCCACTGTGGACTCTGCACCTATACATGTCCGAGAGAAGCCGATCCTGGAGAGCTCATTTTGGGGTTGAGGCGATACGTAATCGCCAACTGGAGGGGGACTGCTCATGTTTAAGCCAAGGGATATCATCGAGCTCATCGCCGACAACGTCAAGAAAACGAAGAACCCCTTCGGGGTACCCAGCGTCTTGATGAATAGATGGTGGAAAGGTACGGATCTCCCAGCAGAGGGAGATGTAATGCTTTTCACTGGACTTATGTATCAGTCAGTGCCGTACATTGAAATGACAACGAGACATCTCGAACGTTATGAGGACAGCACTCTTGCAGACTATGTTAAGTATGGCAAGTACCTGCCCAAGTTTCTGGTGGGATTGGGATTAGCCTTACTCAGTTCCAAAAAAGAGAAGAAGAAAACCAGGGATATGCTGCAGAACATTGTCAAAGTCCTGACCAGGTCCAAGGTTGATTTCTACTATAGACCAGAACTCGACTATTACAGTGGTGTGTTGCTTTATGATTTGGGTGACATTGACGGTTTCATAACTCATGCTCGGTTCGTTGCTGAGCGCCTAAGAGAAAAAGGGGTGAAGAAGCTGATCACAGTGGATCCGCATACAACCTACGCTCTGAAGGTTCTCTACCCCAAATATGTGGGAGAGACTTTCGAAGTGAAAACCTACTTTGGTAAGGAATTCAGGCAAGTTCACCAACTGCTGCGGCGGCCCGGCTGAGTCTATTTCTCCAAAGCTCTCAAAAGAGGTACTGGAGCGCAGGGTTAAAGAATTGCAGGCCACTGGCGCTCCCGTGGTGGCAATGTGCCCCATATGTATGACACACCTGAAGAAGGGCGGCGTTGCGGTGGAAGATTTGTCAACCTTGATTGCTCGCTGCGCCTAAACGCCAGTCTTACGTGCTATCCGGCAGGAAAATCCAACGAGCTCGGCTTTTAAGTAAGCAGAAAGCGTCTCACCACAAAGTGCACGAAGGCCACAAAGAACTAAGACGAATTAAATATTCCCTTTGTGTGCTTCGTGATCTTTGTGGTTTACACCACACCATAATATTTCATTGACGGATAGATTTTGGCAAACCCAGAAAGGAGAATGAAGATGGCGGAAACTGAAAAGATGGTCTACATCGTAACGCACGCGGCAGAGGACCCGGAAAGAGCAACCTTTCCATTTATGCTGGCAACTGCGGCCCAGGCCATGGAAGTCGCGGTAGTGGTGGCTTTGCAGGGGGTATCAGTGTTTCTCGCCAAAAAAGGTTACTTGGAGCACGTTATGGCAGCTGGTTTACCCGCACTGAAGGACTTGGTCAACAACTTTCTCGAAGCCGGAGGCAAGCTGCTCGTCTGTACACCCTGCATCAGAGATAGAAACATTGAAGAATCTGACTTGATCGAAGGAGCCGAGTTGATCGCTGCAGCGAGACTGAATCAAGAGATCCTCAGTGCGAACGCAACTCTTGTTTACTAGGTAATTCGGGAAAAGGTTTGCTCGTCGATAAATACTTCCCCCTCCCGCTAAATCTTCTTAGCTCAAGGGAGGGGGAAGCTTTTATATTGCAGGTTGCACATCGCGCATTTGCGGATCGTATTGTTTAAATTTCTCTAAATCAGCGATTCAAAATCTACAATCTCCACCCTACTCTCGGGGCGAGGTGAGTTCACTCACATACTCGACAAAATAATCTGAGAATATCCCACCAAGTTTATTGCTGGAAGCAAACTGCCATCTCTTCGGCAGCTCAAACTCGGCTTCGCTTTTCCCAGTAAAATGCAAAAGAAGACCAACAGAGTCGCTCTTGCGTCCTTCCTTGTCTCGAATATATATGTCTAGGTGAAACATTTTTCCCCGCAAATATGGCGAGGGCGGGGTTTTGACAAAGAGGTAGCCGGCAAATTCTCCTCTCTCTTTTTCATGAATCGGGGTGATGGAGTAAGTAAGAAAGCTCATACCAGCTGGTGATATTTTCGTGACAATGTCTTGCATGTCACCGTCTTTATCCTCGGCTTTCAAAAGGATTTTCCAGACCTCACCTGGCTTGACGTTCTGAGGTGCATAAGAATCCAAGATAACCGGCTTGTTTCCCAGGTCTATAGTGCCGTGCTTCCATAGTTCGCCACAGCCGAATATGGTTGTTGTAAGCACCAAGACGACCAGGCATCTTTTCATAATCTCCCCTTTATCCGAACAAGACCAGTTGCAAGCAATGGCTATAGAAAGTGATCTCCCGTTGTACGGTAAGACCCAAAGTTTCAGAGAGGGACAGCAGGCCGCCACCGTTGATGAAGCTGGTATAATTATTAAAGTGATGTGGACCAGCCAGACGCTCAATGAACCTACAGATGGCAGCTGCGAGGTTGGTTGGTGGGGGGACTCGATAGTCCACCAATATGAGGTGAGGAGCCAACCGCTTCATCTCCTTCAAAACTGGAAGACGCTTGCTTACAGCCATCTCATGAAGGACCATGCAGGCAATGGCATAATCGAAAGATCCAGCTGAAAAATTGTCCAATTTCGCGCCATCGCCGAAGAGAATCTGCACGTTATGAAAGCCCCGGACACGAGCGCGTTGGTTTGCAAAAGACCACATCCGCTTCGAGGTCTCTACCCCTAACAGTTTGGAACCCACCTCGGCCAGTGAAAAAAGGAGTTCTCCAGTGCCGCAACCGATATCGATTAGGGTGCTGCCAGGCTTTACCTGGGAGCGCACCAATCGGTGAACTCGTCTCAGAAATGGATCCACCAAGAAATGGTAGAGCCAACCTTCGTAGAAGTGATCTTTGCGTTTTTGGCCCATGCAAATTTCTACCATATTATCCTGCCGATAGTAAGTAACAACCACACTCCTCTAGCTCTAAAACACAGCACTCTATTTCTGACCAGTCTACTATCAAGCCGAAAAGCAGAAACAGGGCAATTACAACTTGCGGATGATCGACACCTTATGATACGGAATCACAATGCAGACTGATTTGTGGTAACTGGTAGCACGGGCAGGGGTTATGTATGCCGGTTTTCGACAAGAAAGACTTCCCTAAGGTGCTGGCGCAGGTGGAACAGGGAAGGGTAGCTCCCCTTTATTTCCTTCACGGCGAAGATTACCTGGTGAAGTCAGCCCTGGCACAACTCACCGAGATTCTGGTTCCAGAATCCCAGCGGAGCACGAACCTTGAGATAGTTGACGGCAATCGAGCGGATTTTAGAGAAATCTTGGACAACGTCAACACCTTTGCGCTCTTCGGAGGGCGGAAAGTGGTTGTGGTACAGGATTGCCGTGTTTTCTATTCTCGGGCCAACCTCCCAGCTCTTTTCGTCAAGAGTAAGGAGGCCCATGAGGCGGGAGATCTGGAAGTTTCTGCCCGGTTGCTGCTGGAGGTGCTCGCCTACGCCGGGTGGTCTCTCGCCGATGTGGCTGATGGGACCTGGCGAGAAATTCCCACCGACCTGTGGCAACAGACCACGGGCGTGGAGCGAGATCAGGAGGAGGTGGCATGGCTGGAAGCGGTTGCCGACCACGCTGCTAGCAGGGGAATGGAGGTGCCAAGGCTGAGAGATGATGGTTCTTTGTTGGAGGTGGGCTTGCAGGAAGGCTTCCCAGAAGAGCAATGTTTACTCCTTGCCACTGATACTGTGGATAAGCGGCGAAGCCTCTATCGCCTGATGGAAGAGAAAGGGGTCGTGGTCGATTTTGGCGTGGCTTCAGGTAGTAGCCGTAAGGTTCGCTCCCAGCAAGAGAAGGTCTTGAGAAACTTGGCCCAGGAAACCCTTTCGGCGGCGGGTAAGACAATTGAGCCCGAGGCGCTTGCTCTGCTCTTTGAGCGCACTGGATTTAATCTCTGGGCCCTCAAGACCCAGCTAGAAAAACTCATGTCGTTTGCAGGCGAGGCGAAGCTGGTAACTCGCGAGCAGGTGGAGGGTTTGAGCGACCAATTCCGGGAGGAACCTCTCTATGAATTGAATAACGCAGTGGCTACTCGGGACTGCGAAA
>WOR8_10006321_pt1 | contig 11385 bp, 9 predicted proteins | sample DeeMarSeWOR38_10_FD_19890 | JGI IMG/M metagenome (IMG submission 19890)
ATAACAGCCAGTGTGGCCGGGTAATTGCCCTCGTTGGCCATATACAATTCGAGTTGTGAGTTGAGCAGATCTATATTCGTATGGCAGCTGTTAGCCCTGGCGGCTTGAGCGCCTCCCATGATTCTCGGAATGGCAATGGCCGCCAGCGCTCCGAGGATCAGGACAACGATCATCAACTCAACCAGTGTAAATCCGCTTCTTCGTCGCATATTCATTTCCTTTCCCGCATTGGGCTATTCGGTGACTTTCTCTGCGTCGTTACTGTCGGCATGAAGTGCCGCGTACTTAAGCAACATTCTCAGAAACAGAAAAACTCTCTCAGCCTCAAAAAGCAGTCAGAACAGGTCTGGAACCGGTTTCTCAACCGAACCAGCACTCATCAAGGCATATCTGATAAGTTACCGGAAGCAGACTACAGTGACCGCGTTGACCGAATAGCCGCCTAAGATATTACCCCGCACTCTGTCACTTGTTATAGGACGGCCAAATGCCATTGAACGCACACTTAGCCTATTTCAAATGCTGCATGTAATCGAACATCGGCAAGTATACCGACATGAGGATAAACCCAACGATGACGCCCATGATGACCGTCAACGCCGGCTCCAACTTCGTAATCAAGGCGCTCAATGTCCTGTCGATGTCCTTGTCGAGAAACTCAGCACCCTTTTTCAACATTTCGGGCACTAGCCCCACTTCCTCGCCCGAAAGAGCCAACTGCACGATCATTGGAGGAAAGAGGTCGTAATTCTTCAGAGACGATCCAATGCTACCGCCCCTCTCAACAGTCCCCTGCAATTCCTTGGCAATTTCGGTCAGCGCGTGGTTGTTGCCGACTACCGCCGCCACATCCAGGGCCCTAATCGGCGAGATTCCCACAGAGGTCAACATTCCATAAGTCCGCACGAAATTGGAGGCGACTGCCATACTGTTGACCTTGCCCAGAACGGGCATAGTCAGTTTGAAACTGTCCCACCCGGCCCTGACGGCCGGGCTCTTCAATGCCCGCCACAGTGCCACCGCTACTACCGCCAGAATGAAGGGGATTGCCCACCAATAGCCCCTCAGCACAGAACTCAGGGTTACAAGAGCCTGTGTGGGTCCGGGCAACGGGACATGCAACTGTCTGTACAGCTTCACGAAGATAGGCACGACAAAAATCAGCAGGCAGGTAACGACTACGAAGCAGACACCGCCAACCACAATGGGATAGGTAAAGGCAGCTTTGATCTTGCGCGTCATGTCCAGTTGCTTTTCGAGATGCGCCGCACTCATCTCGAGAGTCTCTGCGAGTTTTCCTCCGGACTCACCGGCTTCGAGCATTCCCAGGAAGAAATCTGAGAATATGTTCTTATGCTTTCTGAACGCCTCCTCCAGACTCAGACCGTTTTCGATGCTATGCCTAATATCGCCAATCATGACCCCTAAAGCCGGATTCTCACTCTGCTCACCGAGTACCTCGAGACATCTGGTAATGGACAATCCCGCCGAATACATCTCCGCAAATTTGTAGATGAGGGGGACGACTTCCGCTCGCGTAATTCTCCTGAACTTGCGCTTTTGGCGTTTCCGGCGATGCGCCTTTACGAGCGCGTAGCCCATCTTATCCAGTTCCTGACGCAGGAGGGCAACGCTGCCAATATCGTCGTAGGCGCCGACGATTGTGTTCCCATTCAAATCCTTTGCCGTGTAGTCATACGTTGCCATCAATCTGCCTCGACGTCTATGATTCGTGTCAGCTCGTCCGCTGTTGTGACACCGCTGAGAATTTCATTAACGGCGCTTTCATAAAGCGTCTTCATGCCTTCCTTGATCGCCTGCTGTTTGATCTCTTGATCGCTGCTTTTGACCGCGATCATCCGCTTTATTTCGTGCGAGACATTTAGTATCTCATACACACTCTTTCGTCCGTAGTACCCGGTATTGCCACAGTTCTCACATCCTGCCCCGCGATACAACTTTATCGGCTCGGCACTCTCGCTTTCCACCTTATGGGTACCATTGGCACCCGATCCGCGACGGAGGTACTTAAGTTCCTCCTCGGACGGCTCGTAGAGCTGCCTGCACTTCGGACAGGATAACCTGATAAGCCTTTGAGCCGCGGTTGCCAGCAACGCCGAAGCGGCAAGATATGACGGTACCCCGAGATTAGTCAAACGTGAGGCCGCACTTGCAGCATCGTTTGTATGTAGCGTGCTCAAAACGAGATGGCCGGTCAGGGCTGAGCTGACAGCTATCTCGGCGGTTTCAGCATCGCGGATCTCACCGATCAGTATTATGTCCGGGTCCTGTCGGAGGATGCTCCGCAGAGCCTTGGCGAATGTCCTTCCAGCAATCGGGTTGACCTGAACCTGGGTAACGCCTTCAAGATGATATTCAACCGGATCCTCGACGGTGACGATATTCTTTGCGGGTGAATTTAGCAGCTGCAGGAGTCCATAAAGGGTAGTTGTCTTACCGCATCCTGTCGGGCCGGTCAGCAGGAGCATGCCGTAAGGGTTCTCGACAATTGATCTGAACTTCCGGTTGTCCTGTGGGCAGATCACGATCTTGTCGAGCGACCACCTGTCCGTGTTCTTGCTGAGAACTCTGATCACTATCTTCTCTCCCCCTGTCGACGGTAGCGACGAGACTCGAAGATCGTAATCCTGGCCGCGGCGAGCCAGCGTCAGGTGGCCGTCTTGGGGAAGCCTTCGCTCGGAAATATCCATGTCTGCCATGATCTTGATGTGTGAGATCACTTCCTGCTGTACCGACAGAGGCACCTGGATTGCGATACGTAACACTCCGTCTACACGATACCTCACTCTCATGTCGGAGAGCTGCGGCTCGATGTGTATATCGCTTGCCCTGGCGTCGATGGCACCGTCAACTATGGACGAAACTAGCTTGGCAACGGGAGAATCGCCGACTTTCACTGGCGCCTGCTCAGGCTTTTCGGGTTGGACGTCCTCGGCAGGCCCTTCTTCGAGCCGCATTGACACTATGGCCTGCTTGGTCACATTCGTTACATCGAAATGGTGTTGTATCGCATGTCTTATGGCGCCCGGCATGGCAGCAACCGGCACGACTCGGTATCCGGTCTTCATTTCGATTTGATCCCGGACTGAGAGATTCAGAGGAGAATTCATCGCCACATGCAGCCGATTGCCCTCCATTTTGATCGGAATCAACGTGTGCTGGCTTGCCATTTCGTAGGATACCAGATGGGCCACCATCGGATCCACCGCCCCGGGTGAAAGATTCACAAACTCGATCCCGCTGGCACGAGCGACGATCCTTGTAAACTGCTCTTCATCGAGGAGATTGCCCTCCTTGAGTATAGCGATCAGACTTTGTCCGGTCTCTTCGTGCTTGGCGATCAGAGCCTCAAGAGCCTGCTCGTCGAGCATTCTCTCTTCGGTGAGCAGTGAAATCAGAGCGTCGCTCTTTTCCATAGTCTTTCTCCACACTTACAAAGGCAAACGTAGCCCGCAACGAGTATCGGCAAGGCCCGGTACTGACTTTAGGCTGCGCCCGTCGATCTTGCGAGTCTTGCGCGATCATGCTCTGGTTTGCAGCTTAGCATTATCGGAACAACTCAGTCTCGTCAGTAACTTGAATATTCTTGCCGCATGATTGTCCGCTGATCTGCTAATCTGCATATTGGACCAAGAACACAACATCGCCTCGGCATCCTCAGCTAATAATGAGTACTGCTTGTGCTGAAAACCTCCGGACAACACCGATTCAGGCACGGTTTTTCAGAAATCCACTAATGTGAGCTCTGCCTCTTGACGACAAAAGGCCGGGACTGTTGTAGCAGGACAGATGCCTGCGCAGCGGCATAGCTCCAATGTTGTTACATGTTAAATAAGAAGTAGGAAAGGGCAGAATTGCAGCGTCCCACTTGATCTGATGTCGGGCAACGACTGTCAACATAAGGACCCGCGAAATGCGAATAAGTCAGAGACTGAATCTCGGATTCTTGGCGATTGCGCTGTGGGCCGTAGTGGTGGGTCACATCTCGCTGTTCAAGCTGAAACAGATTTCCGGTCAATTGAGTCGTGATGCTACCGTTAACTCAGAATCAACAGAGATGACCGAGTTGGTCAAGAGAGTGCGGGCTTCAACTGAATCCACCACACGGTTGGTCTATGTCCATACCGCCTTGGCGTTGGTCCTGGCTCTGAGTTCCGGGTTGCTTATCTCGCGTTCTATCTCCACACCCCTTGCTCAACTGAGAGCTGCCGCGGCAAAAATCGGCAAAGGCAATTTGGATGCAGAGATAAAGGTCAAATCGAAGGATGAAATCGGTCTGTTAGCGGCCTCCTTTGAGAGAATGGCCAAAGATCTGCAGAGGACAACCACATCGATAGACAATCTCAATCGAGAGATTGTTGAACGGAAGAAAGCCGAGGAGACCGTAAGTCGCGCTTACGAGGAGCTTGAGAATGCTCATCGAGAACTGAGAGAAATGCAGTCTCAACAGGTGCAGGATGCAAAACTGGTGTCCATCGGACAGCTTGCCGCCGGCGTTGGACACGAGTTGAACACTCCCATTGGCTTCGTCACCTATAACTTCGAGACATTGCAGAAGTACGTAGCCAAGATGCGGGAGCTGCTTGAAATGTACGCTAGACTCGCCGACGAGATTGAAGCCTTGGAAGGGTCGGAATTGTTGAACGAAGCGGCTGCTGTAAGAGATGCACGCAATTCCATGCAGATTGACCGTATCCTCGAAAACATGAGTGGACTGTTTGAGGATTCGCAAGAAGGTCTCGAAAGAGCCTCCAAAATTGTGAAGTCACTGAGAGATTTCTCGAGAGTTGATGATCTGGACGACATCGACAAGTACGACATCAATGGCGGTGTAAGGACCAGTCTGGTCATGGCGTGCAGTGAAATCAAAGACGTTGCGGATATCGAGATGGAGCTTTCCGAGGTGCCCGAAATAGTATGCAATGCAGGCCAGATAAATCAGGTGCTTCTCAATCTTCTGATAAATGCAGCTCAGGCAATCAAGTCGCAGCAAAGAGATGAAAAGGGGTCCATCAAGATCAGGACATATGCGAGCGCCGATGACGTAGTCTGCGAAATCTCCGACAGTGGCCCAGGCATCAGCGCCGACCACTTGCCGCATATATTCGATCCTTTCTTTACGACCAAGCCTGTTGGGCAGGGTACGGGTCTGGGTCTGAGCATATCCCACGACATCGTTGTTGCTAAGCACAAAGGCAACCTGAAGGTCGAGAGTTCTGCCAGCGAGGGCACTAAGTTCACAATTAAACTTCCAACTCACAGGGAACAGGCCAATAGAGAGTGTGAGGTAGAGAATCATGGAAAAGAGAATGGTGTTGTTTGTTGACGATGATGAGATAATGTTGCGATCTCTGGAGAGGGGCCTCTTCGATGAGCCTTATGACATGCGTTTTGCCAAAAGCGGCGATGAAGCAGTCGAAATTCTCCAGCGAGAGGAAGTCCATGTAATCGTCACCGACATGTGTATGCCCGGGATGGGCGGACTCGAGCTTCTCAAGATCGTCAAAGAAACCTATCCCCGCATCATTAGCATTGTGCTGTCCGGGTTTGCGCCTACAGCCGATCTAATGTCGCCGGAGCATCAGGTAGAGATTTTCAAGTTCATCTGCAAATCGCAGAAACTCGAGGAAAATCTCAAACCGGCCATACGGCAGGCCATAAATAGCTACAATCTCCAGAGCGAACACGAGGACGTACTGGCCCAATTGGCGCGGTGTTCAGATCGCTAAAGGCCCCAACAATGGCTCAACAGAACTCACCGAAAGAATCACTGCGCCTTGGAGGTCGCGAAATGCGCCCAGCACATAACGAACAGACTATTAAAACTATGGAAGAAACAAGATTAAGAGTTCTGTTGATCGAAGACGACAAACGTGACCAGACGGCCTTTCAGCGATTTGTAGAGGCCGAAAAGCTCCCATACGATTATATGATGGCCGGGTCTCTCTCGGAGGCCAAGAGCCTTCTCGGTTCTCAAAAGTATGATGTTATAGTCTCGGACTATTACCTCGGGGACGATACGGGACTGGATATCTTGAATTTGGTGGAGAACACCCCCCTAATACTCGTCACCGGAGTAGGTAATGAAAAAGTAGCCATAGAGGCCTGGAGAGCCGGCGCCTATGACTACTTGACAAAAGACTTCGACCACGAGTATCTTAAGATTCTCCCAAAGACAATCCTGAATGCCATCATGCGCAAGAGGATGGAGGATACACTTGACAGAAAGCAGAAGAATCTGGAGGCGATATTCGATGCGGCACCTGTCTGCATGCTGTTGGCTGATGAGAACATGGTGGTCACCCGCGTTAATGATGCCGTAAGACGCATGCTTCACAAGGACTATCCACAGATCATTAGTCGCAGGATCGGCAATGCCCTGGGCTGCACCAACGCTGATAACCATAGAAAAGGGTGTGGATACACCCTGGCTTGCCAATTGTGTCCGTTTGAGAAGACTATAAGAGTTGTCCTGGATTCGCAGCAAAGCGTCCGTAATGTCGTTACCCATACCACGCTGATGATCGACGGCAATAAAACTGCTTTCTGGCTCCAGGTAAGTGCTGAACCCGTAGTAATAGACGGCCAAAAGTACACAGTTGTTGCAATTGACGACGTCACCAAACGCAGGAAGGCAGAAGCCGAGCGCAGGTCGGCAGAAGAGAGGTACCGGACAATCTTTGAGAATTCGGCGGTTGCGATAACTATGACGGATGACCAGGAGAGGCTTATGTCATGGAACAGGTTTATGGAGCAGCTCCTGGGAATGGGTAGAAAGGACCTGTACCTAAAGCCGATAAGATCGCTCTATCCCGCCGACGAGTGGGAAAAGATCAGAGGCTACAACGTCCGACAAAAAGGAATGCAGCACCACTTGGAAACCAGAATGTTCAGGAAGGATGGCACGCTAATCGACGTTGATATTTCACTGAGTGTTTTGACTGATTCAGACGGCAAGACTACGGGCTCGATAGGCGTCATCAGAGATATTACAGAGCGAAGAGAGGCAGAGGAGAGAGCCAAAGAGGCGGCGGAGTTGAAATCACAGTTTGTGGCCACCGTCTCTCATGAACTGCGGACGCCTCTGGCTGCTATTAAAGAGGGTGTTGCCATCGTTCTGGATGAAGTAACCGGTCGACTCAACGCGGATCAGAAGAAATTCCTGGATATTGCAAAGCGAAATGTCGACAGGCTCGGCGATCTGATCAATGACGTTTTGGATTTCCAGAAACTCCAAGCAGGCAGGATGAAATTGGACCTGCAGACCAATTCCATTGACGAGGTTGTCTCGGACGTGCACGAGACAATGGCGCTTTATGCAAGGAAGAGCAAGGTGGAACTGTCGTTTGACATTGCCGAGAGCATGCCCAGGGCAAAATTTGACCGAGTTCAGATCATTCAGGTATTGACGAATCTCATCACTAACGCCATCAAGTTCACACCTGAAGGAGGCCGGGTGTCTGTAAAGGTTCAACGGCAAGATGCCGATTGGGTCATCAGCGTAATCGATACAGGTATGGGGATACCCAAAGAAGTGCTTCCGAAGATATTCGAACGTTTCTATCGTGTAAACAGACCCGGCAAAGAGATTCAGGGAACCGGTTTGGGGCTTGCCATCGTTCGCAGGATCGTGACAATGCATGGCGGCAGAATTGAGGTCGAGAGCGAACCGGACCGGTGCACAGTTTTTACTGTCTTTCTGCCGATAGATGCCAACTCGTCGCCGGAGTCCTTGTTAATAGGCGCCGACGAAGTCCTGGAAAACGCTATTGCCAAGTAGTCACGCCCACAACATGTCAGCAGGCGGATTTGAGTTGGAAGAATCGTAATACTCCAGCGAGGTGAAGCATTTCGCCTAGGCGGTTCAAGGTTCACAGTTCCAGGTTCACCGTTGAGCGAGAGACTAGTTCTGCCGGCCACCCACTCTGAACCGCGAACCTTCTAACCCGGAACCTTGAACCAAGCTGATTCTTGCTTGGCTCCGACCGAAGGCCGCGATATGAATGGTGTCCCTCGAAATCCCCCAGACTGCATGCTGATAAACTCAAAAAAACTGTGCACAGCGACGTCGAAAATTCTGCGAATCCGCTCGCTATCCGCTGAACGCTGCCTTCGCTAGGCTTGGAACCGAGCAAGTTAGGACACTGAAACATCCTCCAACAGCTCTCGTATGGCTCCGAGCAACTCTTCTCGATCGAAGGGCTTGCTGAGCGTGCGAGCTGCACCGAATTGCTCGGCCGTCCTGAGATATTCCTCCGGATCTAGGCGGCCCCCACCGGAGATAGCGATGATCTTGACGCCGGCAAAGTCACGCTTAAGCTCTTGTATGGTCTCTATGCCCTCTTGTTCCGGCATGAGAATATCGGTGATCACCAGGTCAGCAGGCGCCGCGCGGAATAGTCTCATCCCTTCCTTGCCATCCGTTGCTTCGATCGTCTCATATCCTTCCCGTTCAAGTATCTTTCGGAGCATTTTACGAAACGTCACATCATCATCCATAACAAGGATCCGTTTCACACTACGACCCCCTTTCTATCCTCTACATACCTAACCCGGACAAGCCCCAAGCTACAGGGTCGTGACATCCAAAAGTTGAACGTTTTCAAATCGTTCATGAAGTACTGAAAATACAATAAGTTCCAGATGTTGCCAGAAACATCTTGCGCGCAACGCACTGAGCCTGTTCAATGCGCAGTAGTCATTATGCTTCAATATTTTGTGTCTCTGGCGAAAAACACGGTTTTTCGCGTTCTTGTTCTATATATACGGCGTTTCCCAGGGGGCAAATGTAGACAAGAAAACTTGAAAAGAATCACTTTTTTTGCATTTTCTTTCATATCCGGACCATTCCCAAGGCCAAAAGCATCTATTTCAGCTCGACTTAGTGGTATTAACTTGCGTTCTTGGATGAAAAATGAGGGTCTGAAGAAGAAATTTGAGAAAAGTGCGATTTTTTCCAAGATTTCCCCCTGCATTTTGACTCTGACAAACGCCCCTTTTTATAGGACACAAGAAGTATGTCTTTGCCTGTAAATGAAACCTGGGGGAACTGTGGGAAGGAGAATGAAAATGAACGAGGTAAATGAAAAGACTGAAATAGTCAGCTCTCACTCAATCAAAAGCATCTTGTGGCGAATGAATACAGAGCGAAAGGAGAAACTAATCATGAACAAAGAATATTGTTATGCAGCGGTCATTCTCTTTTCATTGCTGGTCGCTGTCATACAACCAGCACGCGCTACGATTTATCTAACCTTAGACGGCTGGGAGGATGAAGCGGGTGACCCTCTAGCAGTCGGAACCTGGGACGGGGTAACTGCCACACTCACTGAAGATGTTTTCGAAACCATTCAAATCGATATTAGCGGGACAGAATCTCAACCTGTAGTACTCGATGGTGCTGGACACACGGTGTCGGGTGGAACTTCGGGCTATGGAATTTACCTTCACGGAAGGACACGTGTCACCATAATAGACGTAACTGTCGAGGGATTCCAGTATGGAATCTTTGTCCAGGGATCCGCCGCCCAGCATGTCACTGACAACACTGTGACGAACAACACCATCCACGGGAGTCTCTCCGCTGGAATCAGGCTCGATTTTTGCAGCGGCAACTCTGTGACAGGCAACACCGTCTCGCACTGCACCGAAGGATTTGGAATCCTCCTCTACCGCTCCAGCGACCACCTCGGCGGTGGAGCTCCTCCGCCTGGCAACACCGTGACTGGCAACACGGTCTCGAACAATGGCCGCGGAATCTACCTCCAGTATGCCTCCAACAACGAAATTTACCACAACAACTTCATTGATAATTATACGCACGCCCAGGCCGATGATACTAACATCAGCGGCAACGTGTTCAATCTCGCTTCGCCAATAGGCGGCAACTACTGGGGCGAAGTTGTTGGTGCCCCGTATCTAATCTACGACAAGCTTGGAAACCACGTGGCTCAGGATAATCTTCCCTGGACTGAGCAGGATGGATGGTTGGCTGAGGAGCAGGATATCCTCGATTTCTTCGATGATGCTGTTGCAGACGGGACATTAGTGGGAAGAGGTGCTTTGCCGGCAGTGGCTGAGTTTCGGTTGGATCTTATGAGAGCTCTGCTCGAAATAGCAGACGCCCTCATCGTGGAAGGGCAGGTAGACTTTGCTCGCTTCTTGCTGGAGTTGGCCTATGATTTCACTGATGGTCAGCCGCAGCCAATGGACCTCGTTCAAGGAGATGCGGCTCCGGAACTGGCGACAAGGATCCAGGCATTAATGGACAGCCTTTGATGAGAAGGTGCAGCAGGTTAGACCAAAGTCAGGTTGCCCCCTGATCAGCAGAAATTGCTCTGTCCGCCCGGAGCCTGAATTCGGCACACCAGTATTGAGTTGGGTGGCAGGCTGCGGGTAGCGACTGAAAACATTGGCCAAGTATTGACTCGTGCGTCCTGGTCAAGGCTTCTATTACTTGAGGACTTTCCGAAATAGAGTTCTCTCGGTAAATGAGTATATTCACTTCTAGCTAATGCGTCATTGGCGGCAATCAAGTGTGATATCGGGTTAGAATCGTCTGAAATGCCCCACGAAATCCCCAAAATTTCCCGAAATCCAATGCACAAAACGGGTCATTATAGCTCGATTGAGTCGTATTAACCCGCATTCTTGGCTGAAAAATGAGGATCAGAAGGAAAACTTCGAGAAAAACGCGTTTCTTCCCAAGATTTCCACACGCATTTGGGCTCTGGCAAACGCCATTTTTGTAGAATAGAAGAAGTATACTTTTGCTTGTAGGTGAAGCCAGTGGGAATCATTAAAAAGAGAGGGAAGATGAATGAAAAGACTGAAATGGTCGACTCTCAGGCAGTCAAAAGCATCTTGTGGGAAAAGAAGACAGAACAACGGGAGAAGCTGATCATGAACAAAGAATACTATTACGCAACGGTTATCCTCTTCTCATTGCTGGTCGCGTGGGTCCAACCAGCCTTTGCTATGACATGGGTAATCGGCCCTGATCAACTAAACCCTGGTGGATTACCGGATCCCGTGTTACCCCCGCCAGAGATCGGAACATGGAGCGAGGGGACAAGAACATTCACGCTCGCTGATGACACACCACTTGGCGACAACATACAGATAATCGATGACAACCTCACTCTTGATGGTGCAGGATGGACAGTGAGCTCGACGTCAGGTCTTGGTAATGGAGTTGTTGTTGAAGGAAGGTATTTTGTTCAAGGAAATAGCTATGTCACCATCAAGAATCTGAATGTCACTGGATGGGGCTATGGAATTTACCTCGACGGATCTTCGAACAACAACATGGAAAACAATACTGTCTCCGAGTGCGGCATTGGAATTTACCTGAAGAACTCTCGC
>WOR8_10009908_pt1 | contig 11382 bp, 7 predicted proteins | sample DeeMarSeWOR38_10_FD_19890 | JGI IMG/M metagenome (IMG submission 19890)
AGCTCATAACTGATCATCTGCGCGGCTCCGCGGATACCGCCCAACAGGCTGTATTTCGAGTTGGAGGCCCAGCCGCCCATGGCGACGCCGTAAACCCCCAGAGAAGAAAGCGCAAAAACAAAAAGCAGTCCGACATTCAGATCTGTAATGACCAGCGGCACTTCTTTGCCCATAAGGGTCAGGCTGGTTCCAAATGGAACGACGGCAAACATCATCAGGGCCGTCGTAGCAACCACCGCAGGTGCCAGCAGAAAAATAAAACGATCCGCCGCGGCCGGAACGATATCTTCTTTGGTAAGCATCTTGATGGTATCGGCAATCGGCTGCAGCAGCCCAAACTTTCCGGCGCGGTTCGGGCCGTAGCGAATCTGCAGTCTTGCCAGAAATTTGCGCTCCAGCCACACGAGATATGCGGCCAGCAACAGCAAAACCAGAAGCACAATCCCCAATTTTGCGACCAATATGATGAATCCAACAATCCAGGTTACCCGATTTTTTGGCACCCGTGCCCGGCCGGTTCCCATTTTTTGCCAGTTCAGATCCCGGTGCCGGGGGATAACCAGCGTGCCAGCGGCCATGTGATCTGCCACCTGCAAATTCGCTTCGATCATACCGCTATCCAGCTCGACCGCGATGCGATCACCATCGGCTAATGACAGGCTTCGCGCATCGCTGCGACGCATAAAAATGCAGGGGATTCCCGCAAACTCTGTTAGGCACGCGGAATGGGATGAAAGTTCCTCGGTACCAAAAGTCCGTTCGACCGCAATCAGGTCGAAGGTCTCTTCCAGATCTTGGGCCCTGGCTATCCCCACCAGTGCAAAACGGTCAGGCGACGGGGCTCCCGGCTCTATTCGAATTCCATCATCCGGCAAATCACCGCCCGGAGGCCAGTCGGCAAACCCCGGTATCGTCTCCGAGAGCCAATTCCAGGTTTTGGATCGCAGTTCTTCTAGCGAACCGCATTCTATCCCCCCGAGCTCCGCCAGGATCTGCCAGGCGGTCCTGGGCTCGGATCCGGGGATCCCCGCACCGTAAAGCCGGGGCGGATGATCACCCCTGCCCGTCTGAGCGATAGGGATACCACCGGCAAAGACCCGCGCTGCGGCCTGGGCTCTGCCCTCCTGGTTGATAAATACACCCCCAGTCTCAAACAGTGTTGTGGTGGGCAGGAAGACATGTGCCTTTTGGGCGGTCACAGAATTTACATAATCAAACACAACCAGCAGATCCAGCAGATCCAGCGCCTTTTCAAGTCTGTGCCGATCGGAAAACTGCCAAAACGGATTGCTTTCAACCAGAACCAGCGCTTTGACTGCGCCGTTTTCGATATCCTCAACTGTTTTCTCTAAGGAATCGTCCATGTGAGAAAAAAGTCCGGCGCCGAATGCGTTCGCGCCGGGCATCAGATAGGACAGTCCGGTCTGCCCCTTTGCAACATTTAGGAACAGGGCCAGATCCGCTGCCAGCCCCGGCGTGGTTTCCGGCACAATCCCGGTGCCGCAAACAATGAGCGGTCGTTGACTGCGCTGAAGCTTTTCAGCCAAGCCGGAAATCTCTTCTTTATACGAATAAGAATCACCGGCAGCATCCGGAATCGCATCATGGAACTCGATGGCATTCTGCCCGAGTTCTTTCACCGCATCCCGGCTGACAACCGCTTTAACCAGCGCACTCGCATAAAGATTCAGGTCATCCAGGGCCAGCGGCAGGTGGGCAAACCGAACCGGAAGAGAAATCGGTCGCGGGTCGAGGACTGCAATTTGAGCCCCGGTCCTGCCGGCCTGTCTCATTGCCAGGGCTCCAGACGGGATATGGCCGTTTTCACTTTACGGTTTATCAGTCGATCCGCAAGAAACGCTGGATCTGCCCACCCATTCAGTTTGCACACCTTCTTCAGCATCGCCTGGGTTTCCAAGCTGTTGCGCGCCGAGCCTGCCCAGGCGATCGCTTCCGAACCTGCACTGCGGCCGATCTCCGCCATTTTTGCACTCAGGTATTTGACCGCATGCTCGAAAAGAACTTTTTTTCCATCAATCCTGGCCTGCCGGGGCCGCTTTTCCAGGCCGGCATAAAAAAAACCATAGCGACCGCGGTCGCAAATAAAGTAACCGTTGATCGTATTGCTAAACCCCGCTTCCTGCCGGAGGACTTTGCGATAACGGCTGCTGGCTATGGTGTGGCAGCCCAAGGAGCAATGGATGCACAACGAGGGGCGGCGCTCATAATCCCAGCGCCGGCCGAAAAACCGAGAGGGCTTATCGGTGTAAACGCCCGTCGGACAGATATCGCTCAGATTGCCTGAAAAAGGGCTTTGATAAAACCTGGCACAGCGGTAGCAATGGATGCAGCGATTCATTTCGTGCTGCAGCAGGGGGCCCAGGTACTGGTCCGTGTAAGTGCGTTTCCGACCCAGGTATCTGCGAATACCGTGCCCGCCGGAAACGGTCATATCTTGCAGCAGACAATGGCCGCCTTCATCGCAAACCGGGCAATCATGAGGATGATGCAGCATCAGCCATTCAATCACATACTTGCGGAACCGCACCGCCTCCGGGTCAGTTGTGGAGACCACCATGCCGTCCTGAGCAGCCACCATGCAGCTCATCTGCACGCCTTTAAACGGGCCCTGCAAAAACTTTACAGCGCAGACCCGGCAGGCGCCCACCGATCCCAGAGCCGGATGGTAACAGAAGCGCGGAATCATGATTCCCAGCTTTTCCGCAGCTTCGATCACCTTGGTTCCCGGTGCAACTTCGATTTCATGATCATCGATGATAATTTTTGGCATATAAATGTCCGTGGCATGTTGTCCGTTGTCCGTTGTTATTTATCAACAACGGGCAACGAACAACTGACAACTCACTTATTTATCGAAAGGGGCATTTTTTTTGACTGATGTGATCTTCAATTTCTTCTCTAAAAAGATTCAGCAGGCTTTGCAAGGGCGCAACCGCACCGGGCGCAAACGCGCAGTAAGCGCTCCAGAGATGTTTGCCCATTTCTTCCAGCAGGGGGATAAAACCTGCGCGACCGTCACCGTTTTCCAGGCTGCAACAAATCCCGAATATAGGGCAGCCCTTCCCTGCAGGGGGTGCACCAGCCGCAGGATTCCCTGGCGAAAAACTCTGTTAAATTCAGCGTCGCCCCCACCAGGCAGGTTTTATGGTCAAAAACCATGATGGCGCCGGTCCCCAGCCGGTTGCCCACTTTTTTGAGGGATTCAAAATCCATTTCAATGTCAAAGTGTTCTTTGGGCAAAAAACCGGTTGAGGCCCCTCCGGGCAAACAGGCCTTGAACTCGGAGCCCAGCACCATACCACCGGCATAATCTTCAATAATCTCACTTAGCCGGATTCCCATGGGCAGCTCATAGCAACCCGGCCGGTTGACTCGGCCGCTGACACCCTTGCGCATGATGTGCGGCATGCAGGCAAAAGTTTCCACGTTGCTCAGCACGGTCGGCAGGCCCCATACCCCTTTTTCGGTTGGGTATGGAGGCGGTTGCATCGGGTTGGGCCGCTTGCCCATCAGTGCATTGAGTTGCGCTGTCACCTCGCCGCAGATGTATCTCCCGCCGCTGCGGTGAACAAGAATGTCCAGATGGTAATCGCTTCCCAGGATATTTTTCCCCAGATAACCGGCGGCTTCGGCAGCCCTGATCTCTCGTTCGAAAATTTTGGCCCCGCTTTCGTATTCCGGCCGGATGAAAATGATGCCTTTCTCGGCCCTGATTGCATGTCCGGCAATGATCATGCCTTCAATGATCATGTGTGGATTGGCATGGATCAGTACCCGATCTTTAAATGTCCCCGAGACGATGTACCTGGGAAAAGGCGCGTTTTCGGCCACGGATTTCAGTTTTAGACCCGCTGGAAAGGCCGCACCGCCGCGGCCCAGCAGATTCGCTTCTTCAAGCACGCGAATGATATCGGCTGGCTGATGCTTTTGCAGTGCCTTTTTAAGCCCCTGATACCCGCTGTTTTGCTGGTATTCCTCCAGCGTGGTGATGCGGTCCGGCTGGCGGTTTGCAAGTAAAATCTGGGGGTACTTTTCCATAATCCTCTAATTCAGGCTTCTATTTTCAAGAGGGCCTCAACCACAAAGGCACGAAGCGCACAAAGAAAAAAAATTAAAAGATTCGATTTTTGTGTTCTTTGTGTCTTTGTGGTGTAATCGTTACTCCGAATACTGATTTCCGAAATAAGATTAAGCTTCTGACCTCAACTGTTCTAATATCTCGTCAATCTTTTGCGGTGTCAGGTGCCCGTAAACCTTGCGGTTGATCAGCATGGCCGGCGACAGATCACAGTATCCGATGCAGCAGACCGGCAAAAGCGTAAACAGGCCGTCCGCTGTGGTGGCGCCCACCTCGATGTTCAGCTTCTGGCAAAGATAGTTTTTGACGGACTCGTATCCATCCATCCAGCAAATCACACTGTCGCATACATGAATGACATATTTGCCGACCGGCTCTCGATAAATAAAGGTATAAAAGGTGGCGAGTTCTTCCACCTCCAGCGGCGACATCCCCAACAGTGCTGCAGCCGCTTCGATGGCTTCATCGCTTAAATACCCGTAATGTTCCTGGAGCGCCAGCATGACATCAATCACCATCTCCCGGCGATGATCGGCATGGGCAATTTTCTCCCAAAGCTCAGAGGACAGAGGTCAGATGACAGAAAACAGAGATTTAAACTCGGAAAAAGAAGCAGTCGTTCTTCCGATCGCTTTTCTGTTTTCTGTTATCTGTTTTCTGACATCTGGACCCTAGCGGTCGATATCCGGCAGAATATAATCAACCGATCCGATAATAGCGATCAGATCCGCAATACTCTCCCCTGTGGCCATCAACGGCATGACCTGGACATTGGCAAAGCCGGGGGCCCGGATACGAACCCGGTAGGCATACCCCAAGCCGTCGCTGACCAGGTAATACCCCTGCTCCCCCCTGGGGATTTCACAGGCGGCATGGGCTTCACCCCCGGGGATCTTGGGACCCCGGGTCACATTGATAAAATGATGGATCAGGCTTTCAATATCTTTGAGCATGTCTGCGCGGCGGGGGATCACGTAACGGTAGTCATCGGTGATACACCGGCCGGCAGGCATTTGGCCGGCCGCCTGTTTGATGATGCGCAGGCTCTGTCGCATTTCTTCAATGCGCACCAGATAACGGGCATAACAATCGCCGCCGGTTGCCGTGGGGACAGGTTGGGCCCGGTCACCCCCCAGTCCATGGCATCCTGCAGAGAAATACGGCCGACCCCCCGGGTCCGTGCCTTAAAAATGGGATTGTTGCGGATTAAATTTTCGTATTCCTGCAGGCGCTTCGGAAAAATCCGGACGAATTCGTCCAGGGCCGGTTTCCATCCCTCGGGCAAATCCGCGGCCACGCCGCCGATCCTGAACCAGGAGGGGTGCAAACGGCCGCCGGTGATGCGCTCGACGATATCGAGAATCATCTCCCGTTCGCGAAAGGTGTAAAAATTGGGCGTCATGGCTCCGACATCATGGGAATAGGTGGCAAACCAGACCAGATGGTTGCTCAGGCGAAAAAGCTCGCTGAGCATCACCCGGATCACCTGAGCGCGCTCAGGGACTTTGATATCGGCCAGTGATTCAACCGCCAGAAGATAGGGCAGATCATTGGCCGCTCCGGCCAGATAATCCACCCGCGCCAGATAGGGAATAAACTGGTGCCAGGTCTGGCGTTCACCGATTTTCTCGACGGCCCGATGGTGATACCCGATATCCATATCCAGGTCGGTAATTTCTTCACCGTTAAGAGCGACGATATAGCGCAGCAGGCCATGGGTGCTGACATGATGAGGACCGATATTTAGGATCAATTGATGCTCACCGTCACTCGTCTTTACAAAAACGCCGCCGTCCAGCGGCTGCAACTCTTGGGCTTCTTTACGGGTATACGGGGCCATTTCGGTTGCCCGACCCGGATGGTTTTTTCTTAGAGGATGACCCTGCCAGTCAGGGGGCATGATAATCCGACGCAGGTTCGGATGGCCTTCGAAACGAATGCCCAGCAGATCAAAGACTTCCCGCTCATACCAGTCCTGCAAAGGCACTTTCAGTCTCAGCCGGCTGGCGGAATCAAAGGACAGCAGATGATAGACCATCGTGAAGTCCGCAAAGTTTTCCCGCTGCCGGCGGGCGGATTCGTCAATGGCGGTCAGATCATCCAGCCGCTGATATCTGGGGGTTGCCTCGGCTTTCAGATAACGCAGCACATCCTTGAGCCGGTTTTCGGCAATCTGCAGGGTGAGCATGTCGCATACCGGCGCAACAAATTCAACGGCATCGCCGAATTGGGCCTGCAAGTTCAGGGTCAGGTTCTGATCGGATGAACTGAGTTCGATTTGCCGCGGCGGCGGAGTCCACATGAGGTCTGAGCGGCTGTCCCGAAAGTCAGGCGGAACCACCGAAGTGCCGCGGATGGCGGTGCCTTCCATGCCCGGCCCCCGGGGGTCGCGGGATTTGGTCTGCGCGTCCACCAGAATGGGCTTGACGCTTCCCTGGCTGCCGCCTTTGAGGTGAAAGATCGTGCGGGTGGGGCTTTCGGTTTCAATTTTTTTCTGCAGGATTCCCTGCACCACACTGTAAACGTCATACATGCCCCCGCAATTGGAGCAGGACCCCATGGAGATCACCCATTTGGGCTCGGCCATTTGCTCGTATAGGCGCAGAACCACCGGCGCAATCTTTTTAAAGACCGTGCCGGAGACAATCAAAAGATCGGCCTGCCGCGGTGAGGGGCGCAGGACTTCGGCTCCGAAACGGGCCATGTCATAGCGGGCGGTCAGCGCGGTGGCCTCTTCGACAAAACAGCACGAAAGCCCAAAAAACATGGGCCACAGGCTGTATTTGCGCGACCAGTTGATCAGGGCGTCTGTTCCGCCGAGCAATCGCTCACTTAATCCTTTTGGGTTATCGGACCCCAATCAAGCCCCCCCTTTCGCCAGATGTAAAAAAGGCCCAGCAGCAGCAGCACGATAAAAAAAGAAATCTGCAGCCATCCCGACCAGCCGAGTTCCCCCCGGGCAATGGCCCAGGTGAAAATAAAGGCGCCTTCCACGTCAAAAATCAAAAAAAAGATTGCCACCAGATAAAAAGGGACGGGATAACGCAGACGGGCGGTTCCAGTGGGGATAATACCGCTTTCATAAGGTCTTAATTTCTCGACAGTTTTTTTCTTTTCCCCGAGCCAGACCGCGACGATGAGCTGGGATGCGACAAAAATCAGAATCAGAACTACAAAAATTGCGAGGCTGAAAACACCCGATTCCCATGGTGAAAGTATTCCGGTAGAACCCATCGGCTGCATGACTTCTCCGCTACAATTTTTGGCGCAGGTTCAACGACCACCCGCACAGCGGGGGCTTGGATTTTACCGCCATCGCCGGGAAAAGGCAGAACGCGAAGCGTCCCACTCCTTGTGGGTGGAACCGCTGACACACGTGCTTCGAACCCGGTTTGGAAAACCCAATAACTTGGAACCTGATGCGATAAACAAGAGATTTTACAAAAGACTGATGCATCTGCCGAGACAGAAACATATTTATTGGATGTTCAGCGGCCGAAACCTATTTCGAACCTGCTGGCTGAAATTAACGAAGGTTTTTATATAGTTGAGCACTATATAAAATGCAATGATTTTTCCAAGAAAGAATCTCGCACCCCATGTCGTTTTCCGCCATGAATTGCTTGCCGCGCCGAAGCTTCAGCGAAGGGGGGTCCTTCTGGAACCATGAATTGTCGTTTTCCGCCATGCGCTGGCAAAAAAAGTGTCGGTCATGCTTCAGGGTTGAGAATCCATCAGCCAGCGGGCGGCATCATATAAATCCTGCGCCACATAATCGGGGCACAGATCCTTTTCAGCCAGTATTTGTTCAGCTTCCCGGCTGTTTCCGGTTTTGACTAAAATGCTGCGGCCGCATCCGGCGTTTTGGGCACATTCGATGTCCCGGGCGCTGTCGCCGATCACTACCGCCGCCGCAAGATCGATATCGTATTTTTTTTGGGCCTGATAAATCAAGCCCGGTGCGGGTTTGCGGCAATCGCAGCCGTCTCCGGGCAAGTGCGGGCAAAAGAAAATATCGCTGATGTTTCCGCCGCGGGATTCGACGGCTGCTTTCATCTTCGAATGAATATCGTCAAGTTTCCGCGGGGAGATTAACTTGCGGGGCAGGGCCGATTGGTTGGTAATGACGATGAGCGTATAGCCGGCGGCGGTCAGATCGCACAGGGCGTTAACACTGCGGGGCAAAAACTTGAACTCCGACCAGCTTTTGATGTAATCGTCAGAGTCCTGGTTGATCGTCCCGTCGCGGTCGAGAAAAGCCACCTTTTTTAGCAAATGAATTGACTCCTTGATTACGGCTTTCGGAGGATCAGGCTATGGTAACCGTCCTGAATCAGAATTTCCTCCTGGCGCATGGCTTCGTCCAGCGTTGTGAACCGGCCGACACGGACTCGATAAAAAATTTGATCCCCTCGGTCATAAACGGCGATGTGCGCATTTTTATACCTTTTTGCGAGTTCACGCTTTTGTCTTTCGGCATTTTCACGATTCAAAAAAGCACCGACCTGAAAGGTAAAATTACCGTGCGCATAATCCTCGGCAGTATAAGTCGGTGCCGGGCCGCTGGCAGATGCTGCTCGACCCAGGGCAACCACTTCAACCCAGGCGGTGCCCGGGCCGACGATACCGATATCACTGGCAGCCGCATAAGATAGATCGATAACCCGATCGCGCACAAAAGGACCGCGATCGTTGATCCTGACCACGATGCTGCGGTTGTTTTCCTGGTTGCGCACCCGAACATAGGTGCCCAGGGGCAGGGTTTTATGCGCAGCCGTCATGGCATACATGTCATAAATTTCACCGTTGGATGTTTTTTTGCCATGAAAATCACGTCCGTACCAAGAGGCTACGCCGCGCTGGCGAAACCCTTCGGCATGCGGCAACGGCTGATACCACTTGCCTAAAACTTTATAAGGCTTTGGATGGCCGGGTTTGCTGGGCGGTGGCGGTTCATGGGTGCGCGTGCTGCTGGCACAGCCGTAAATCCAGAACGCAATGCAGACGCAGGCAAAAAAAATACGGTAACCGCTCAAAAGGATACATGGACGTGACATGGCGCACATAACCATCAATTTTTCGCAAGCCGGGCAAACGGGCGAATTCAGATTGGGATACGGTCCAGTATGCCGCTGGTTTTAGGGTTTAGGTTTTTTTTGCCGCCTTTTTCCGGTCGGCGCCTTTTTGCGATTGAGGGCCAGTTCGAGAACCTCCTGCATTTTATCGACAAAATGAAAGCGGATTTCCTTTTTGACCTTCGGTGGAACGTCCTCCAGATCCTTTTTATTCCACTCCGGCAGGATAATTTCCTTGATGCCGGCCCGATGTGCCGCCAGCACCTTTTCCTTGATACCGCCAACCGGCAGCACCTGACCCCTTAAGGTAATCTCACCGGTCATGGCCAGATCCCTGTGAATGGTCCTGTTGGTCAACAGCGAGGTCAGGGCGGTCAGCATGGTAACGCCGGCCGAAGGCCCGTCTTTGGGTATGGCACCGGCCGGCACGTGAATGTGCAAATCATGGGTATCAAAAAAATCTTCATCGATGTTTAATTTTTTGGCGTTTGAACGAATGTAGCTCAAGGCCGCCGTCGCCGATTCCTTCATTACATCCCCCAGCTGCCCGGTCAGGGTCAGGCCCTTTTTTCCTTTCATCGCAGTGGCTTCAATGAAAAGAAGGTCACCGCCGGTCGGCGTCCACGCCAGGCCGGTGGCCACACCGGGTGTGGTCACTCTGGCCTTGGTTTCAGAGGTGAAGCGGACCGGGCCGAGGTACCCGTGGATATCATCGACTTTAATGGCGACGGACTTGGCCTTGCCCGCGGCAATCTTGCTGGCCACGCCGCGGCAAACGTTGGCAATCTCCCGTTCCAGATTGCGCAAACCGGCTTCGCGGGTGTAACCCGTGATAATTTGCTTGATTGCGCCCTGACTGAATTTTATCTGCTTAGCCTTGATGCCGTGCTCGTCCCGCTGCCGGGGAATGAGGTAGCGGTTGGCGATTTTCAACTTTTCATCCATGGTATAGCCGTGAAGCATCAAAACTTCCATGCGGTCCCGCAACGCCGGCGGGATGGTGTCCAGGATGTTTGCGGTGGTGATGAACATGACCTTGGAAAGATCAAAAGGCACATCCAGATAATGATCGCTAAAGGAAAAATTCTGCTCGGGGTCCAGCACTTCCAGAAGTGCCGAAGACGGGTCTCCGCGAAAATCGCTGCCCACCTTGTCGATTTCATCGAGCATAAAAACCGGATTGTTGGATTCCGCCCGCCGCAGGCCCTGAATAATGCGTCCGGGAAGCGCACCGACATAGGTGCGCCGGTGGCCCCTGATTTCGGCCTCGTCTCTAACCCCGCCCAGAGAAATGCGGTGAAACTTGCGGCCCAGTGCACGCGCAATGGATTGCCCCAGAGATGTCTTTCCAGTGCCCGGCGGGCCCGCAAAACATAAAATCGGCCCTTTTGATTCGGGCTTCAATTTACGGACTGCCAGATACTCAATGATGCGCCGTTTGGGTTTCTCAAGCCCATAATGATCGTCGTCCAGAATTTTTTGGGCCTTTTTGATGTCGACATTATCCTCGGTGCTTTCATGCCACGGCAAAGCGGTAATCCAGTCCAAGTAGGTTGAAGCCACGGTATATTCGGCTGAGGACGGATGCATGCGTGAGAGACGGTCCAGTTCCCGCTCGGCTTCCTTGCGGGCATCAGGGGGCAGGTTTCTTTCCGCGATTTTCGCCCGGTATTCCTCGATTTCAACCTGGGTTTCATCCTGTTCGCCCAGCTCCTCTTTGATGGCTTTGAGCTGCTGCCTGAGATAATACTCCTTCTGGCTCTTATCCAGGTCACCTTTGACCTGGCTTTGAATTTTATTGCCCAGTTCCAGAATACTGAGTTGATGATTCACCAGGCGGGTTACTTCTTTGAGACGGTTTTTCACATTCTGGATCTCAAGCACTTTTTGTTTTTCTTGGGGGTTTGAATTAATGGTGGAGGCCACCATGTCCGCCAGGGTCCCGGCCTCCGGAATCGATTTGGCCATCTGACCGATCTCCGGCGGCAGCCCCGGTGAAAGTTCCACGATGCGGATAAATTGCCCGATCAGGTTGGACATGAGCGCTTCGGTTTCATTGTCCTTTACCTCGAGGTCTTCCAGTACCTCGATGCGGGCACGCAGATACGGCCGGTTGTTTTCCCAGGACTTTATTTTAAAGCGATGAAGGCCCTGAACCAGAAGCTGGGTTCGATTGTCGTGTGTTTTGGCCATCTTCAGAATCAAAGC
>WOR8_10007296_pt1 | contig 11378 bp, 7 predicted proteins | sample DeeMarSeWOR38_10_FD_19890 | JGI IMG/M metagenome (IMG submission 19890)
CAAGCCGCTGCTGTAGCCGCCTGTGGTGAAAGGACAAAGCTTGCAGGTCGTCACCATTGGCTGGACTTCCGCTATCCAAAATCAGAATTGCTTTATGCTAAGCGGATTAGGTGAATTAGCATCATCTGTCCATTGCAGTACCCTCGCCGGGGTATTCAATACCTGCTCCGGAAATTCCGGTTGGCATTAACGACACAGAAGAAATCTTCGCAGGACCAATCGTCACTTTTCTGTTCCTATAGCTGAAATGAGCCTCTCAGATACATAGATAGGCACATGCGCCATCTGGGCACAGATGATACCGTCGGCACAGGGAACGGGTACTTCGATATCCGGCCCTGAGCCTGGGCGCAGGATAAGCCGCGTGGGTAGATCATATTCATCACTGTAAAGAATATGTACCTTTCTGAATGTCACACCCAGTTTGAGTAAACAGGCTATCAGGTTTTGATAAGGTTGAGGCCCGTCCTTGTTTCCATCCAGAGTATGCCGGATCAGATTGTATTCCAGGTCTGCTAAAGGGACAGCCATGGTACGTTCTTTTGCATCGTTCAACAGGATGACAGGCAGGGCACGTTTGGATCCCCGGATGTTCACAATCCCCTGATATGTTACTTTAATAAAATCCTCGGGAACGATCTCCATAGTTACTAACCTGAAATTTCTCGGTCTTTATGTTTCAAGACAGATGATCGTATCCAGTACGGCGGACTGACCGTTTTTGACCGCCGTCAGGGCACGCTGGAGGGCCCTCGGCAGGTTATCCGGTTCCGTGACCTTTTCTCCATAGGCTCCCATAGCTTGAGCAATCATGGCAAAGTTGGGAGAAGGTGAAAGATCGGAACCGTTAAAGCCGGCTTTCCCGGCGTAGCTCTTCGCTCCGCCGTATGCATTCAAACCCATTTCCACTGCATTGTATTTGTTATTGTTATTGATGATATACAGTATGGGTGCATTGTATTTACGGGCGGTCCACAGAGCGGCCTCAGGATTGGAAAAAACGGCAGAACCGTCTCCTCCGCTTGCGATGACCGTCTTATCGGGTGCGGCCATCTTGATGCCGATACCCCGAGGCCATGAGTTGCCCAAGTTGGATGCATACTGGGAAAAAACGTGGCCGGGCTGGGTCCTGTCTCCCTGTCCAATTGAGGCGATATCCCATAATAAAACGGTATTTTCATCGGATACCCGGTTGACGCACTCACGAATCCAGACGGGAGATAAGGGAAAGTCGGTTCTTGATTTCTCAATACTTGCCATGGCTGCATTATCGGCTGCCTTATTAGCAGCCTCTAGAGCGGCTCGGCGCTCGGAGAAGGCCGCTTTCCTCCTGGATGTGATGAACTCATCCGTCATCTGGGTGAGCACCGGCAGAGCCTTTGATGAGTCGCAAGTAATGGGAATGTGCACAGGGAAGCCCCACAAAGGCTGCTTGAGCCGCGACGGATCGGCGTCCATGGATATTATCTTCGCCGTTTTGGGAGGATCGAAGGCAGCCCATGGAATATCATGGTCGATAATGAGGATGACATCCCGCTTGTTAAGATCGGAGACCGATCTTGCCCAATGCCTCCGGGGAAAGTTCATGAATGCGTCGGTAGAAGAGACCGGAACAGCCAGCTTTTCGGCAAGCCCTACAAGCGCCGCTACTGATTCAGGATGGCGGCCCATGCTCTTGACTAAAATAATGGGATTTTCAGCCTGTACCAGGAGCTTGGCTGTTTCACGCAGTGCGGTCGAATCGCCCTGAGCCGAGACAGCGGGAGGAAAATCTATTGGATTGTACCCTATGCCTCCGTTCAGCTTGGCGGCCATAATTTCACGGGGAAGGGTAATGTAGACCGGGCCGCACGGTTCGGTGGCCGCAATGCGGAAGGCGCTCTGGACGATCAGGGAGGCATTCTCGAGCGTCTTTACCTCGTAATCCCACTTGGTATACTGCCTGATAATATCGGCCTGATCGTACATTTCCTGTTCCCAATGAACACTGAAGGAACGAGAGCCCGGCAATTCATTCTTTGTTGTCCAAGGTGTGCGCCCTGCCATAACTACAATACCGGCATTAGCGTGCCAGGCTTCCGGCCAGGCGGCGCCCGCGTTGATGGTGCCGCAATCTACATGAAGGGCTGTAACTTGTGGTCGCCCCGTCCACTGGGAATAACCCATGTTCATGTAGACCGCATCGGATTCATGCATGACCGTAATCAGTTCGGGTGTGGGTCGCCCCAGTGCTTTAAATTTAGCCACCGACTCCATGAAGAAATAGTTGTCGGTGCCGCCGCAGAAAAACAACTTATCCACACCATTGGCGGCCATAGCCTGGAGAATGAGCTCATGTCCCTCATCGCACTCCACGATACTGGCGAATGAGGGGATTGTAATGGATGTATCAGAAGCAGTCGGAGCCGCTTTTATCTGTGGATCCGTGTGTGCCGCTGCAGCGGCTGCATTTCCAACACTACCCTGGGCACTACCCGGCAGATAAGCCGCAAGCGGTGCACTGGCACCTGCGACAGCCGCTCCCTTAAGAAAAGAGCGCCGGTTCATTCTTTCAGTCTGATTCATTAAACATCTCCTTTTTAATGAGGCTCTTAACCATGTTTGTTACTGAACTGCCAAAGCAGCGGCAAAGAACCCATATTTCTTGAACCTGAAGCCCGGTGCGATCAGGACATGGATTCAATTCTACTGAAATAATCGGGCGGATTTCGTCAATGAATTCTTTTTCGTAATCCCTATTGTAAACAAAAGAATGGAACTGTCTATATGATTGAATTGCAGGGGGCAATGTTTCACTCTGCGCGACACATAGACAAGGCAGCTACTGGTAATCAGATCCATTTCACGACTCAGCTGCAGCAATGATTTCATATGCACGTACTACGGCGTACACTCCAAGCTGATCTGGTTTGCCTGAAGATATTGTTGAAGCAAGCCAAGGATTTCCCTTTTGACATAGATGCCAACCAACTATAATGAATCCACGAGTCACCCAAGTAAAACCAAGCGGCTAGCGATAGATATATCTTTATTTGACGGGGGTATAAATTCCTATAATCGGTCAAGAGCGTTGACACGAAACGCTGCTCTCAATAAGGCGATACCCGGTAACGGAACAATGGCGTTTTCAAATCTATTCCGAAATCGTCCATAACAAAGACATCCTGGAGGGAAATAACCATGGCCAACAAATATTGCAGAATAGGACGGGATCTGGACCGCCGACATTTTATAGAATTGGCTGGCATTGGTGTAGTGTCCGCGTTCGGTACCTCAGGATTGACACCCGACGGTTGGGCGGTTCCTGCTGAAGTGGACAGCGGCAATACTTTGGCTATCCGGACACAGGAACATTATGGAGACATCGAGGAGCAGCTGGTTTTTCCTGGAAGCTGGGAACTGAAGGTGCAGCATATGAAAGGCTATGGTCGCCCAGGGCTTACGACGGAGCAAATTCGAAAAAAACTTGATTCGCCGATCGATGCTCCACCACTGAGGGAGATAGCCGCGGGCAAGAAAACGGCGGTCATAACTTTTGATGATCTCACACGTCCCACTCCCTCCAAACAGGTCTTCCCTTTGTTGGTGGAAGACCTGCGAGCGGCTGGACTGCGGGACGAGAACATCATTTTTTTAACTTCATACGGCGGGCATCGACCCATGACGCATGCAGAAGTGCGGGCGAAGTTAGGTGATTTGGTTGTGGAAAAATTCGCATGGATAAACCACAACGTCTGGGAGAACGTATTAGAAGTTGGTGTTACTTCGCAATTGAACAAGATCAAGGTCAATCACCATTTCGCCAAAGCTGACATTCGCATCACCGTCAGCGGCATCAAGCCGCATGGTACAGCCGGGTATGGCGGTGGTGGCAAGGCCGTTTTGCCCGGTGTGGCTTGGGTAGAATCCATTAACTATATGCATCGAGTTATATCAGGCCTGGGCAAGAATCCGACCACCGGTGAGTGCAAGGTTTTCGAAAATGAAATGCGCAAGGACATGGAGGAAGCAGCCAGGCTCGCGCAGGTCGATTTCTCGGTTCAGATTGTTTACAATGAGCGCCGGGAGCCGGCAGAAATTTTCGCTGGTGATGTCGTGACCGCTCATCACGCTGCTTGCCGCATGGCAAACCAGCATTTCCGTACGCCCACAGCGAAGAATGCCGATATTGTGGTGGTCAACAGTTATCCGCAAAGCCGGCAGGCCTCAAGCGGCCTCGAGTGGGCGCGTCGCTGCCTGCGCGACGGGGGATCTGTTGTGTTAATTGCTCAGCACCCGGATGCCGTGAGTACTATGCACTACATGGGCGAACGCTGGTCGTATAATGGACAGCCTTATTGGGATTTGATCGAATCAGCTCAAAAGCCTGTGAGTCAGGCCGCACAGCTCATCGTGTATTCACAGCACATGCACAAGAGAGACGTGGACCAGATATCGGCCAAGCACGTCCGATTGGCTCGCTCCTGGGATGATGCACTGGACCTGCTCAAGAAGAACCATCGGGCGGAGGCCAATGTGGTTGTCTACCCCTATGCCAACATCCAGCACGAAGAGACCGATTTAACATAGCCGGAGTCCATTTTCGATACCTTGAAATCGATGGAGTTCCAACAGTTGCTTTGATATTGCGGGATCGTCTAATCGTTGATCTTGAAGCTGCCAACCGCGCCCTGGAACGTAATCCAATCTATCCTGCCCTACCAATGCCCGATGATTAGATCTTGACATTTCGAATAATAAGGCATAATTTCGATTCAAGAATAAGTACATATTACATGCTGTTTGCTCAGCTCCATACAGTACTTGGTTGTCTGGTATATGCATGTCTGCATGGTGCTTAGAGGATGAAGGATTATCTAGGAAGTTCATCCGTACATGCAGATTATATTGCCCTGTAGATGTTCCTGCCCTGCGCTACTTCACTGATGATCTCTAAACAGATAGCTGCCCCCAAATAGGGAAATTATCTAGTTTTCTGTGCGGCAAGTTGATAACGGAAATTCCGCTTAATCAAAAATCAAGAGGCACTGCAGATCAACTTATAACCAGGGAGGATAGACTCAATGAGATCAATTTTCATTGCTATTTTCTGTCTGCTCCTGCTGTCTGGAGCAGCATTTGCCCAGAGTGATCGCGGCACTATAACAGGAACCATTGCTGATCCTGCGGGTGCATTGGTCCCCAATGCTTCAATTGAAGCAAAAAACAGCGAAACCGGAGCGGTATATCCGGTTTTAAGTACCACAACCGGCAATTACACGATCTCCCAATTACCGGTCGGAGTATATGAGCTATCGGTATCCGTGCCGGAATTCAAGAAATTTGTCCGCACAGGAATCACCGTTATGGTAGCTCAAACCTTGCGCATTGATGTCGAGCTTGAGATGGGCGAAATCACCGAGACCGTAATAGTAACTGCCGATGCAGCGCTTCTTAGGACAGAAAGCGCCGAATTGAGTGAAAATATTTCCTCTGAGCGGCTGAACGAGCTCCCGATTTTTTCGGTCGCCGGCGGCATTCGAAATCCATATCGCGTCACAGACTTGCTTCCCGGCGCATCTTCTGGAGGCGGCAATACTATCCGAATTCAGGGTGCTCCGGCTGGAACACAAAATCTGCGGATCGAAGGTCAAGATGCCACCAGTGGTTTTGACACAGCATTTCCGAATGTAAATCAACCGAGCGTAGAGGCCGTTGAAGAGTTCTCGGTCCAGACTAGCAATTTTGCAGCTGAATACGGGCAGGCAGGAAGCAGCCTTTTCAACCTGTCAATGAAATCGGGGACCAACACAATCCATGGTTCTGCCTACATATATTATGTTAACGAAGCCTTCAACGCCGCAGAAGGTTATGTCAATGGCAGTGAGGATTACGAGAAACCTAAATCACGACGCCACAATTACGGTTTCAGCGTTGGTGGTCCCATTTACATTCCCGGTGTTTACGACGGACGCGACAGGACTTTCTTTTTCTTCAACTTCGAGCAGAATCGCGCAGAATCACTCTATAACAGCTTGGTAACAATCCCCACTGAAGCTTTTCGAAATGGAGATTTCAGCGCTATCCTGACTGGAAGAGAGCTTGGTACGGACCCGCTCGGCCGGCCCATCATGGAAAATGCGATCTATGATCCAGCAACAACCCGCACTGAGGTTGTTGATGGTACGCCTTATGTGCTTAGAGATCCATTCCCAGACAACTTCATCCCACCAGATCGTTTTGATCCTGTCGCAGCTGCGATTCAGGATATGATTCCTCCACCGACCAATTCCTCACTCACCAATAACTTTCAGGCTAACTTTATTAACCCCAATAATAAGACCATCCCATCCGTGAAGATCGATCACTATTTCAGCGACAATATAAAACTGTCCGGCTACTGGTCTTTCACAAAGGAAAGCTCATATCAGTTCGTGGATGGCTTAGATTGGCCGGGAACGCAGATGATCAAGAATCCTCGCGAGGCACACACGATCCGTATTAACTATGATCACACTCTAACTCCTACTTTGCTTTTGCATTTGGGTGCCGGCTACATGCACGGCTACTGGGGGCAGAGCCAGCCCGAATTCGACCCCGCAAGTATTGGCTTGCAGGGTACCTACGTAAATCATTTCCCTATCGTGACGGGATTGTGGACGCCTATGGGCGGCCATGGAAGTTTCTTTGGGGGAATGGGCTCTAACGCTCTTTACGATTTTTATGATGTCAAACCCACGGCGAACGCAAACTTTACCTGGGTTAAAAATAATCACACATTAAAATTTGGTGCTGAAGCAAAATTCACTGGAAATCCCATCGACATATTGATGGGAGCTAACGGTAATTTTGCCTTTAGTGGCATAGAATCGGGACTTCCTTCAACTTTAGGACAGAATCTTCAAGGCGGCAACGTGGGATTTCCTTACGCCAGCTTTCTTCTGGGAAGAGTCAATAACGGGCAGATCGGCCAGCCTGCTGATCCCCGAATGGGAAAACAGGCTTGGGCTTTGTTTGCACAGGACACATGGAAGGTAACACGCAAACTGACCCTCGATTATGGCCTACGCTGGGATTACCAGACATACTTAAAGGAACAGTACGGCCGCGTTTCAAGCATTTCAGCCGAGGTGCCAAATCCTGCAGTCGGAAACCTTCCGGGAGGAGTAGTCTTTGAGGCGACTCACGGGGATTTCGCAAAAAATTACAAATTCGCCTTTGGGCCACGGCTCGGCGCTGCCTACCAGATTACGCCCAAGACGGTCTTACGTGGCGGCTGGGGCATCTCTTACGGGCAAACAGCCCCGAATAATTTTTGGTCCATGCGTTTCGGTTCCTATGTACCATTCAGCGCCCCATCTTTCGGCGAACCCGCCATGCTGCTGGAGGATGGCGTGCCAGTAGTACCTGTATGGCCGGACTTTGATCCAGGCCAGTTGCCGGCAGTTCCCTCCTCTCCCTCTACTTTCCTCCATATGATCGATCCTGGAGCCGGGCGACCACCACGATTAATGATGTGGAGTGTCGGAATTCAACGGGAAATCACTCCTAACCTGTCTGTGGAAGCTACCTATGTAGGCAACCGCGGTGTCTGGTGGGGAGCCGGTATTTTTCAGGATCCCAATCGGCTTACACCTGAAATCCTGGCTGCTCATGGTCTGGATATCAATGATGCTGCCGACCGAGCTTTGTTAAACACTCCATTAAGTCAACTAAGTCCGGAAAATGCGATCAGATTCCCGGCGCCGTATCCGGAATTTTCAAGAGGTCTCACCGTAGGTCAATCTATAAGACCCTTCCCGCACTTCCTTGGAATTAATGTGCTGTGGAGCCCGGTAGGCAATAGTTGGTACGACGCGCTGCAGATCAAGGTCACCAAGCGATATTCTCATGGTCTGAGCTTGACAGCCGCTTACAGCAGGCAAAGAGAGCTGAATATAGGCGCGGAGACCGAGGATCCTAATTTTTTCTCAATCAGACCTGTGATTAACAACAACCTTGACCGCTCAGCCAACAAATTTATTTCTGCCTACTCCCAGCCGCATCGTCTGGTTGTTGCTACAAATTATACCCTTCCCACCCTAAATACTAAAAAGGCGCTGTCGTGGATAATCCGCGATTGGACGATTGGGGCTATGCTGACATACGCCAGCGGCCGACCGATCCTGGCACCCTATGCAAACAACGAGATCGGTACTTTGCTGAAGCTCAGCGCTCCCTTCGACTTTCATATTACCGGGAGACGCATTGGCACCGGTACCTTTGCAAACCGAGTGCCCGGCGAGCCGCTCTTCACTAAGGATCTGAACTGCACCAGTTGCTTTGATCCAAACCGGGACTTTGTATTGAATCCAGATGCATGGGAGGATCCTCCTCCGGGTCAATTCGGCACCACGGCCGCATACTTTGACGACTACCGGCAGCGTCGCAGTCCTGTTGAAAACTTGAGTTTTGGCCGCACTTTCCGCTTGAGAGAAAGGGCCAATTTTAGCTTCCGATTTGAATTCACAAACATATTCAACCGGATAAGAGTACCCAATCCGAGTTCGAGCAACGCAGATCAGACACAGGTAACAGCCGGGGGAGTGCCGATTTCCGGATTTGGATACATCAATACCAGAAGTGGTACCCAAGGAAGGACCGGTCAGCTAGTCGCAAGAATCGAATTCTAGCCCGGTTAAGTCAGAAAAACAGAAGCAGTCCCGGGTGCTTCCCTGGCTGCGACCGGGGCATGCTTCTGTTGTTGGGTTGCCTTCACAAGCTGCTGATTAAGGATTTGCCAATAAGGGATCAAGAATACAGAAAGGGAGAAATAATCATGAGTTTCCCAAATACCTCGCGAAGGGATTTTCTTAAGGACGTTGCTGTTGGCGCTGCCGGCATGGCCATTATGGGATCCTTGGGCCCCCCATTAGCTGCTCAAGAACAGACAAAGCATGGTGGCTTGATAAGAAAAATCAACTACAACATGAAAGATATGTGGAAGGTAGTAGGACCGGGGAATGCAGATCTTTTATGGTGGCCGAAGGGCATGGAACTGGGGAATAGAAATGTCAATTTCTCCTTCGGATATTACACCCGAATCGGGGATTGGCACGACAAAGAAACCGGAGGTCACTACCATCCCGATGGGGATGAAGTACTCACTTATGTTGGCTTTGATCCGGACAGACCCGAATATTTGGGAGCAGAATGCGAGTTTGACGTGAGCAAGGAATATGAAAAACATGTATTCCGTGTTCCCACAGCCTGCTGTTTCCCCAGAAACGAGGTTCACTGCCCTCAGATTACAACCAAGTGCGAAGCTGCCTATGGATTTATCGTTCTTAGCCTGGAGCCTGCGCATAAAACCATAACGATGCCTCAAAGAAGCACTTTGGATACAACGGATGGACACAAGTATGACCACTTGTTTAAAAAACTGGTATTCCGAAAGGATATAAGGGCGAAAACCGGACCGGGCAATGCAGATTCGCTTGCATGGCTCAAGGGTGCGGATTTGGAGAATTTCAACGTGAATCTAGCTTGGGGATTTCTCCGCGATACAGGAGATTGGGGAGCTAGAACCCATACGCATGCCAGCGATCAGTTTTTGGTTTTTGTAAGCCTTGACAATGAAAAACCATACGACTTGGGAGGAGAAATAGAGATAGCGCTGGAAGGTGAAAAGCACCTGTTTAGTGAGGCCTCGTGTGTCATCATCCCCGAAGGCCTCGAACATGGCCCGATAATTACCAAAAAGGTAGATAAACCTTTTGGATTTTACATGGTTCGTCTCGACAAAGGGGATCCCTCCGAAATAAATCCGGCATAGGCAACCGGAAAACGAGATGGAGCTTGAAGATCAACAAGAAAGAAGCGCTCGTGCAAGACCGCCCTAAAAAGGATTCATTCTCCCATAGCATCAATACATCGATAGATGGGAGAAAATCCTCTTTGAATCAATACAAAGCTTTGTATTCCGGGATCAGTCACTGAATCCGGAGATTGACTCCCGCCTTAAAGGAGAGAAACAGAGATGAGAAGGACACGAAGAGACTTTGTTAAGGACTTGGTTATTGGCGCCACGGGGCTTTCGATAGCAGGTTCATTGAATCCATGGGCGGCTGCCGCGGAGAATAAGTACGATCATTTCTTTCACGATTTTGTTTTTAAAAAAGGAACTGGAGGACCCGGGGCAGCCGACTATTATTTCCTAATGGAAGGCAAGGATTTAAACAACACAAATACCAATTTTTCTTTTGGCTATTACAGCAAAGTGGGAGCCTGGAATACAGCCCAACCTGCAGGTTGTACACATCCCTATAATGAATGCCTTGTCTTTGCGGGACTTGAGCCGAAAGATCCCAATTATTTGGGCGCCGAAATCGAGATAGCACTCGGACCGGATTATGAGAAGCACGTGATCGATGTCCCGTCGATTGTGTGTGTTCCTAAAGGCCTGCCGCACGGTCCCATCGCAACCAGGAAAGTCGAAAAGCCTTTTGCACATTATTCCATTGGCCTCGCCAAGGAATATCAGGCAACGAATTTGCCGGGAAAACCCGCTGCAACTAAACCAAAATAGGGCCGGGAAATGCCGACTGGCTTAGCTGGCCTAAGAGCAAGGATTTGGAGGGATTCATCGTTAACTTTACGTGGGGATTCTACAGTGGGCTTGGCAATTGGCACGACATACCCGGGTTTGATCCGCACGTACACGAGGGAGACGAATTTCTGTGCTACGTAGGTCTGGATCCCCAAAGGCCAGACTATCTGGGCGCGGAAATCGAATTCCATATAGGCAAGGAGGAGGAAGTTCACATATTTGACAGGCCTTTAGTTACCGTATGCCCGGCGATGTTTACGCATGCTCCGATCATCACGCATAGAGTGGATCAGACCTATGCATTTTTCCTGATTCGCAGGGATACCGGGGAATTCTATAGCCCGCCGAAGAAAAAAGAATAACCGCAAGATTCACGCTTCAGCATTCAGGATTAGCTGGAGCGTGAAATATTGAAGATCCTTTAAAGCTTTGCCTTTCATGGCTCCCAGTTTATCGCTGTGGCTGCAATTTCTGCGTATATTCTCACAGCATTTCTTGAATAGCTTTTAAAAGATAGCTTCTGTTTCGGACAGACGGATTGGCATTTCCAAAAATATAAAAGGAATTTTTTGAAATAAGTTCAAAAGGTACCCGGACAGATGAATCGCTTATTTCATTTAAAGCGACTTTTCCACGACAAGGAGGAATTATTGAAGAGCAACAGGAAATTGCTCCTGATGGAAGGGCACTTGAGGGAATTTCTTATACTGTAACGGTGATCGATCCATATGGCTTTCTTCTCACAATTCTGCAAAATGACACGCAGGTCCAAGTGTATCAACGCAGCATCAGCAAAGACGGCAAGACGAAA
>WOR8_10006328_pt1 | contig 11376 bp, 8 predicted proteins | sample DeeMarSeWOR38_10_FD_19890 | JGI IMG/M metagenome (IMG submission 19890)
TCCGGTTCCTCATGCAGCAGGAACGATTTAGCGAGGTGCGCACCGTGTTTGCCGGCGATAGCGGCAATGATCTGGATGTGCTGACCAGCGGCCTGCAAGCGATTCTGGTAAAGAATGCAACCGAGGATGTTCGCAAACACGCTATTGAATCGCTGTCTGCCACACAGATGACAGAGCGCCTGTATTTACCCCGGGGAAATTTTTTCGGCATGAACGGCCATTACGCTGCCGGCGTTTTAGAGGGGTTGGCGCATTTTATACCTGAGACCGAAAATTTAATTGCCCACGCCGTAGCACAGGTCGATTGATTCTTGCACCTTGCGGGCAATAAACAATCACCCGATCAGAAGGGGAGCGGCTCATTGCGGCCGGTGGACGGAAAATTATAGCAGAAAGGAGTTTCGGTGATTTTAGTCGTCGGTGAGATCCTATTTGACATCTTTCCGGATTACAGGCGCCTTGGCGGCGCACCCTTTAATTTTGCTTATCATCTCAAACATTTTGGCTTTGACGTGCGCTTTATATCCCGAATCGGCATCGATGATACGGGCAAAGAAATCTTACACAAACTGGAGCTGGCGCGTTTCAACCTGGACGACATTCAGGTCGATGATGATCACCCGACCGGAACGGTCCATGTCCAACTGGACAACAGCGGTGCGCCCCATTTCGATATTGTCCCTGACGTGGCCTACGATTATATCGAGTTTATTCCGGCAGAGCACGCAGCGCTCAGGGAGACCGCCAAACTGATATATTTTGGTACGCTTGTTCAGAGAACCCAAAGGGGTCGTCAAAACCTGCAGGCATTTCTGGGTGCGAAAGCATCCGGCACCCTCAACTTCTGCGACATCAACCTGCGTCCCGATTGCTATAGTAAAGCCATCATTGAACAGTCGCTTTCAAAGGCCGATGTTCTGAAATTAAACACCGGCGAGCTGGAAAAATTAAAGCAAATGTTCTCTTTGCCGGCAGGCGCTGATGCCCTTGTCCAGGATTTGATGCAGACCTATTCGATCTCGACGCTATCCCTGACAAAGGGTGAGTCGGGAAGCGAGTTGTTTGCGCATAACGATCGTTTCAGCTCCGAACCGGCAGAAGCCATCACGGTTGTTGACTCGGTCGGCGCGGGGGACGCCTATGCCGCCATGCTTGCCGCCGGCCTTCTCGCAAAATGGCAACCGCATGAGATACTGGCGCGGGCCTCGCTGTTTGCTTCCCGAATATGCGAAATCAAGGGCGCGATTCCGGATTCGGCATCCTTTTACCAACCTTTCAAAGCCCTTTTTCAAAAAAAGTGAATTCATGACAGCGCAAAAATACCATATCCAAATGTTCAGCGTTCATGGCTTGTTGCGAGCCGAAAATATGCAACTGGGACATGATGCCGACACGGGGGGTCAGATCAAATATGTTGTCGAACTGGGCAAGGCCCTCAGTCAATCGGAGAATATCGAGCGGGTGGAGCTCTTTACGCGCCTTATCGACGATAAGGCCGTATCCGAAGACTACGCCCGCCCCGTCGAGCACGTCAATGACAAATTCAGCATTGTTCGCATGCAGTGCGGCGGGAAAAAATACATACGCAAAGAGCGCCTCTGGCCGCATCTTGATGAGTATGTGGATAGAGTCATTAAGTATATCAAGCGCCAGAATGCGATTCCCGACATCGTCCATGGCCATTATCCGGATGCGGGTTATGTCGCCATGCAGCTGGCTCAAATCTTCGGCCTCCCGTTCATCTATACCGGTCATTCCCTCGGGCGCTCAAAATTGAAACGGTTGCTCGATGAAGGCATGAAGAAGGAACTTATTACCAAAAAATATAAAATCGATTATCGGATCCAGATGGAAGAGGAGGTGCTCAAAGAAGCTGATCTGATTGTCGCCAGCACGAACCAGGAAGTCAGCGAACAATACGGGCAGTATGAAAATAAAGGTATGCCGGCGTATCAGGTCATCCCGCCGGGGCTGGATATTGAAAAATTTTATCCATTTTATCACGATATGCTGCCGGAGGCAGCCAAAGAAGAAATTGAACTGTATGCTCAGGCGTCAATGCTGGAGGAGCTGAATCGATTTTTCATGTATCCCGACCGGCCACTGATTCTATCGCTTTGTCGTCCGGACAAGCGCAAAAATATTGCCGGATTGATCAAAGCATACGGCGAGGATTTAGAGCTGCAGTCGATGGCCAACCTGGCGGTTTTTGCCGGCATTCGCAAGGACATTACCGCAATGGAAGACAATGAGCGCGATGTCCTCACCGAGATTCTGCTGCTGATGGATAAATATGATTTGTACGGTAAAATCGCCATCCCCAAAAAACACGACTTCGAGCATGAAGTGCCGGAGCTGTACCGGATTGCAGCGGAGAAAAAGGGCGTATTCGTTAATTCTGCCCTGACCGAGCCTTTCGGTCTGACGCTGATCGAGGCGTCCGTCTGCGGCTTGCCGATCGTGGCCCCGGATGACGGGGGACCGCGGGATATCATTAAAAATTGCCCGAGCGGTATCCTGGTGAATACCACCGACACTAAAGCCATTGCCGATGCCGTCAAAAAGATTATCAGCGACGGTGAAAAATGGAAGCAGTATTCCAAAGCCGGTATCATGAGCATTCGCAAACACTACACATGGGAAAGCCATGCAGCCGCATACATCGAGCAAATCGGTCGCATTTTTACAGAGCAGGCTGAAGAAAAGATGAAAGTCGCCGTGCCGTCCGATTCCATCGGCCGGCGCCTGGCACGGCTCAACTATTTTATCGTTGCCAATATCGACAACACTCTTGTCGGTGGCGACAACACGCACCTGGCTGAGTTGTTGGCCCTCATTCGGGAAAATCAAGACCGTATCGGATTCGGTCTGGCGACCGGCCGGCCGCTTGAATCGGCAACCGCGTTTTTGGAAAAACATCAGGTGCCCTTGCCGGATGTCCTGATCACGTCTGTGGGCGCCGAGATTTACTACGGCAAACACCTGCACCGCGGGCGCGGCTGGCAAACCCACATATCCGCCAAGTGGGACCGTGAAAAAATCGTCGAGCTGCTAAAAGAGTTTCCGTTTTTAGAATACCAGAAAGCGGACGTCCAGCGGCGCTTCAATGTCAGCTATGAAATGAAACCGGCCAAAGACCGCCTGGCGAAGATTCACGAGCGCCTGCTCAAGAATAAATGCCGCTACAACTTGATTTATACCCAGGATCGATATGTGGATATTCTGCCGTATCGGGCCTCCAAGGGAAAGGCCATGCGCTATTTGAGCTATAAGTGGGAAATTCCGCTGGGAAACTTTCTGGTCTGCGGGGATTCGGGAAATGATGAGGAGATGTTGCGCGGAGAACCGCTGGGTGTGGTCGTGGGCAATTTCAGCCCCGAGCTTAAAAAGCTGAAGGGCATCCGGGGCATTTACTTCGCCAGGCAAAAATACTGCGGTGGGATCCTCGAAGGGATCGAACGATATCAATTTATTAAAAAAGCCAACCAGCGCTAAAGGAAGATGGATTCATTATGAAAAATGTTTTAAATGAGATCCTGGATAAAAAGGATCGCCGGGATTTTAAAGAGTTTGTTGCGTTTGTCACCAACCAGCAGTTTGGCATCTGCCTTCGCAACGGTATCATCCAGTTTTTCCGCGCCTATTGCGACCGGCACAAAAAAAGCCCGAAATTTCGCAGCGAATCCTCGATGTTTAACTTTTTGAAAAAGGCGCAGGAACTATTTCTGGCCCGTGAAACGCTGGTTATGCTGCACCGTTATGCCATAGCCAGGTATCGCTATTACCGCATCCGTTTAGATGGCGAATACATGGAGGAAATCTCGCTCACCGATTACCTGGATTTAAGAGATTCTTATGTTTTGAAGAAACAAATGAGCAATTCTCACCTGCACATCGACTTTATGCCGTTTTATGATTTTTCCCCAACGATTCGAGATACCCGCACCATCGGCAACGGTATCCGTTTTCTGAACCGATACATGTGCAGCAACATTTTCAGCCGGCCCGATGAGTGGAATGCAAAGCTGTTTGAGTTCATCCAGCTCCATCAGCACAATGGCCGCCAATTGCTGGTCAACGGCACGCTCATGCGAGATTTTGACACCTTTTACAATTCGCTTGAAAAAATGCTGGAGTGGCTCAAACACAAAGACCAGGCGACTCCATACAGCAGCGTCGAAAGGCGAATGAAAAAAGACGGTTTTGAGGTCGGCTGGGGCAATACCGTCGGCCGCATATCTGAAACCATTCAGACCCTGCTCGATCTCATTAGTGAACCAACAGATGATCTTTTGGAACATTTTATATCGCGTGTGCCGATGCCGCTCATTTCAAAGATTGCGATCATTTCCCCGCATGGCTGGTTCGGGCAAACCAACGCCCTTGGCAAGCCAGACACCGGCGGTCAGGTTATTTATATCCTCGATCAGGTGCGGGCGCTTGAGAAGCATTTGACCCAAGAGATTCGACTGACCGGACTGGATGTCGAACCGAAAATCGTCGTGTTGACCCGTCTGATTCCTGAAGCGCAGGACACCACCTGTGATCAACGCACGGAAGAAATTTTCCAGACCGACAACAGCTATATTCTGCGCGTACCCTTCAGGGACAGTCACTATAATATCGTCAAACACTGGGTGTCGCGCTTTAAAATCTGGCCCTACCTGGAGACGTTTGCCGAGGATGCCGCCACAGAATTGCTGAGCGAATTTGAAGGGCGCCCGGACCTGATCATCGGCAACTATTCAGACGGCAACCTGGTTGCATCGCTGCTTTCCGACAAGTTCGATGTCATCCAGTGCACCATTGCGCATGCGCTTGAAAAGACAAAGTATGCCTTTTCCGATTTGCACTGGCAGGAAAACGAGCCAGACTACCATTTCTCGCTGCAGTACACAGCGGACATCTTCTCCATGAACAAGTCGGACTTCATCATCACCAGTACATTACAGGAAATCATCGGTACCGAAGATACGATGGGCCAGTATGAATCCTACCAGTTTTTTTCACTGCCGCAGCTTTACCAGGTGATCAACGGCGTCAATCTGTTTGCGCCCAAATTTAACGTCATTCCGCCGGGCGTCGACGAAGAACTGTATTTTCCGTATGACCAAAAAGAAAAAAGAATCCAGACCAAACAGCAGCAATGGGAGCGCCGGCTGTTTCGCGACGATTCGGAAGATATTTACGGCCGATTGGACCATCCGGAAAAGATGCCCATCTTTACGATGGCGCGCTTTGACAAGATCAAAAACATCACCGGCCTGATTCAGGCCTTTGGTATGAGCAAAACCCTGCAGGACGCCTGCAACCTCATATTTGCGGCCGGTACCATTCATATTGAAGATTCCAGTGACTCTGAAGAACGCAACGAGATCACCAAGGCCTACGATCTCATCGAAAGTTATAATCTGCACGGTAAATTGCGCTGGCTGCCGAGCATCAACAAACTCGATACCGGTGAGGCCTACCGCGTGATCGCCGATCACCAGGGTATATTTGTGCAACCCGCCTTATTTGAGGCATTTGGTTTGACGATCATCGAGGCCATGGCTTCCGGATTGCCGACGTTTGCGCCCAAGTTCGGCGGGCCGCTGGAAATCATTGAATACGGCATCAGTGGTTTTTTGATGAATACCAGCAAGCCCGAGTTGATCGCCAAAAGCCTGGAAAGTTTTGTCAAAGATTGCCACAAGGATGAGCACTGCTGGGAAACGATATCCCAAAACGGCATCAAGCGGGTTCAAAAGCATTTTAACTGGAAATCCTACAGCCAGCGCATGATCAATCTGGCCAAGCTTTATGGTTTCTGGCGCTATGCTGTATCCGGCAAAGGAATGGTTGAGCTGGATCGCTATTGTGACCTGATCTACCATTTTCTGCTCAAAGAAAAGGCACAAAACCTCGAATCCTACCGGTCACCTGAATAATGGATTGAAATTCCGATTGACCGTGCCGTTGCCTTCCGTTAGGTTAATTCAAATCGGCTCTTGCGCCTGCCGTCGCTTTGGTGCCGGTCACGGCAAAAAAGAAAACGCCAACGAGCCGGTCCTCGCTTATCTGTACATCGAATAGTATCGCACGACGATTCGGAGGCTTGCATGCCACGCATAATGGGATCCAGAGAACTACTGGCCGATGTTCACGAGAGAGATTTGTGCATCGGCTGTGGCGCCTGTGTGGATATTTGCCCTTATTTCAAAAACCATAAAGGCAAGACCGCTCAGCTGTTTCCCTGCACGCTTGAACAGGGCCGCTGTTATGCCTATTGCCCCAAAGCCGAAGTGGATCTGGATGCGCTCTACCAGGCGACTCAAGGGGCTCCGTATAGCGGCAGCCCGCTGGGCGATGTCCGTCAAGTGCTGGCGGCCCGGGCCGGCGGTCAGCTGAAAACGGGCGGGTTTCAATCCGGCGGCACCGTCACGGCTCTGCTGACCTTTGCATTGAAGACCGGCATCATTGACGCGGCTGCCCTGACGGATCATAAGGCGTTGATCCCCATCCCCCGGCTGGTGACGCACTGGAAGGACGTTGCTCAATATTCGACCTCAAAATTCATGGCTGCGCCCACCCTGTCATCGGTCAATATGGCTGCGCGGCAGGGCTACCGGAGCATCGGCCTCGTCGGGACCCCCTGCCAGATGGTTGCCGCCGCTCAGATGCGGGTTAATTCCCTGGGAAAAGAAGCCCATCGGGTTCCTTTATCACTTGCGGTGGGTCTGTTCTGCAACTGGGCGCTGGACACCCGGCATTTGATCGATGTATTGTCGCAAAAACTGGATATATCCCGTATTACGAGAATGGACATTCCGCCGCCACCGGCCAATGCCCTGGTTGTGGACACGGAAAACGGCAGGGTGGAGATTTCATTTTCTGAAATCAAGCCGCTGATTCCACACACCTGTTTTATCTGCACGGACATGACCGCCGAGCTGGCGGATGTCTCGGTGGGGATGTTCGAAGGCCGGCCGGGCTGGAACACCGTGATCGTTCGATCCGAGACGGGCGGCGAGCTTGTCGAGCGTGCCGCCCGGCAGGGCTTTATCGAAACTGCGAATTTTCCGGCTGAAAACCTGCAGCATCTGGCCAGGGCAGGGGCCGACAAGAAAGAACGCGCCCTGCGGACGCTCATCCGCCGGAAGCTGATCAATAATCAAGGCGACGAGCGCGCAGCGGTCAGAATGCCGCAGGATGTCATCGATCGGATACTTAAAAAGTGAGCAAAAGGTTTTTTAAAACGGAGGTATTATGTCGATTGTCTTGACGGGCCAAAAAGGGGAGCGACACCTGGTCATGGGCAACGAGGCCATCGCCCGCGGCGCGCTGGAGGCCGGTGTCAGTGTTGCCGCAGGCTACCCCGGGACCCCTTCATCTGAAATCATCGAAACCCTGGCGAAAGCGTCAACAGACGGCCATCTGTACGTGGAATGGTCGGTCAACGAAAAAGTGGCCATGGAGGTGGCTGCGGCCGCATCCTTTGCCGGGCTGCGCTCGCTGTGTGTCATGAAGCAAAACGGGATCAACGTCGGCTCGGATTTCCTTTTGCATCTGGCGCTGACGGGCATCCGGGGCGGAATGGTGATCGTTCACTGCGATGATCCCGGTGCGCTTTCCAGCGCCAACGAGGGCGAATCAAGGCATTTTGCGCGCATGCTGGAGCTGCCGCTGCTCGAACCCGGTGATTTTCAGGAAGCCAAAGATATCGTCAAAATGGCTTTCGAGCTCTCCGAAGAGATCCGCAATGTCGTGCTGATCCGCAGTGTCACCCGGCTTTCGCATGCCAGCGGCAACGTGGTTTTCGGCGATATAAAACCGGTCGAAAAAAAGGCCCATTTCAAGCACGGCGGATCGATGCTGGATCCCTTGGAAGGCCCCATGTCGAGCCTGCCGGTGCCTTACCGGCATGCGCGGCAGCAGGACAAATTAAAGCAGGCCGTGGCCCGGTTTGAAGAATCTTCGTTCAACACTTACAGCGGCCCTGAAACGCCCGAGCTTTTGGTGATCACCAGCAGCGCCTGCCATTTATACAGCCAGGAGGCCGTCCACCTGCTAAATGTGGCCGATCGGGTCGGTTTGCTCAAGCTGGGCACCACCTGGCCGCTGCCGCCGCGCCTGGTGGAAAAATACCTCGGCATGACCGATCGGATTCTGATCGTCGAAGAGGTCATTCCGTTTCTGGAGGAAAATGTCAAAGTCATCGCCGCCGAGCGGGCATCCAATATAGGGCCCAAAACCTTTTACGGTAAGCGCGACGGTCATCTGCCGGCGACCGATGAAATGAATCCGGATCGGGTGGCCGCGGCCATATCCAAAATTTTGACAGTGGACTACACACCCGTGCCTGAAGACTACGCCAAAAGAGCACAGGAGGTGGCCCATCTGGGAGCGCCCGGCCGCGAGATGACCTTTTGTGCCGGCTGCCCCCACCGCGCCTCGTTCTGGTCGATTCACAATGCCCTGCAGATGGACGCACGCGATGGATTTGTGTGCGGTGATATCGGCTGCTATTCACTGGCGGTGCTGCCCACCGGCTTTAACACGCTGAAGACGCTGCATGCCATGGGAAGCGGCGTCGGGCTTGCCAGCGGCTTTGGTAAACTGGCCCAATTCGGCCTGAATCAGCCCGTACTGGCCACCGTGGGGGATTCCACTTTTTTCCACGCGGTCCTGCCGGCGCTGGTCAATGCCGCTCACCACCAATCGGATATCACCCTGGTGGTGCTGGACAACAGCGGCACCGCCATGACCGGTTTTCAGCCCCACCCGGGCCTGCCGGTGGATGCCGGGGGCCATCAGGTCCCGGCCCTGGATATCGCCGGAATCTGTGAGGCCATAGGGGCCGAGGTCAGAGTGTCTGACCCCTTTGACATCGAAAAAACCCGTCGGACGCTTCTGGAGCTCTTTGACATAAAAGGCCTCAAGGTTCTGCTGTTAAAACAGATCTGTGCCCTGAGTCCCGAGAAAAAAAGCCGAAAAATGTTTGAGGTCGCCGTGGATGAGAGCATCTGCCTGGGGCAGGAGTGCGGCTGCAATCAACTGTGTACACGGATATTTAAATGCCCCGGTCTGAATTGGGACCCGGAACGCCAGGTGTCGCGCATCGATGAGGTCATCTGTGTCGGCTGCGGCGTGTGCGCATCGATCTGTCCGTCGGGCGCCATCCGTAAAAAGGAGGTTGCCAGCGCATGAAACCTGTCAGCCTGCCGCACGATCCCTACAATGTCATCATCACCGGTGTCGGTGGTCAGGGCAATGTGATGGCCTCCAGGGTGGTCGGCAACATTTTGTCCCGCAAGGGATTCAATACGATCATTGGCGAAACCTTCGGCGCATCGCAGCGCGGCGGGTCGGTGACGAGCCATTTGCGCATTTCATCCCATTCGCACTGGTCGCCGCAAATTCCAAAAGGCCGCTGCCATCTGGTCATTGCGCTGGAGCCCACCGAAGCCATCCGTGTCTTGACCCATTACGGCAATCCGAATGTCAGGGTGGTGTGTAATACCCGGCCGGTTCACGCCATCGGTGTGATTTCAGGTGAGCAGCCATACCCGCCGATGGACAGGCTCAAAGCATGGATCGCCGAGTTGTCTGCCGATTGCCGGTTTTTAGAGGCCACGGAAAAGGCCCTGGAGCTGGGGAAACCCATTTTGGGCAACATCGTATTGATCGGCGCTGCTGCCGGCCTGGGTGCATTGCCGATCGATCGGCAAGATTTTGAAGCCGGCATCAGCGCATCCCTGTCCAGCGATATGCTGGCGTTAAACCTCAAGGCCTACGATCTGGGTGTCCGCCTGGTTCAATAACCTGACGTCATTTACTGCTGGATGGCTCCACCTGCGCGTTGCGAACTGTTGAATGTAAAATCGCCACGGACCCACACGGACAAATACAGACAAGTTAAAACGAATTCATAACGGGTTCAAATTTGCATTAATTGAATTCATATAGCTAAAAATTTTGATCTCTCTGTGATCCCACGCCCGCCATGCGAGCAAGGCGAGGCGGGCGGATCTGTGCGTTCTGTGTGAAAAGAGAGTGGGTTGCGCGCTGCAGGTGTCTGGCAGGTTTGGGATTTCGAGGACGAGTACGAAGACGACAAGGAGGACGAATGTTCTGTGGGCTTAACCGTCCTCGTTCTCGTCCTCGGTTTTTTTATTGTGCCTCATAATCCAAATAAAAAGCAGCTTCTATATTTAGATCAATCATTGACAAAAAGAGCCGGTGACCAACAGCCAACAGCCAGCTGCCAGTTGCTAATTGATTGCTTTCTTCAAATTGATAAATTCGCTGCGGTCGAAACCGAGGGTTTTAAAAAAGGAGAGCAAATCGGTCGAATCCCAGCGGACGGTGGTATATACCTTTTCTATGCCGGTGTCCCTGTAGATTTCAAACGTTTTGCGGGCCATTTCAGCACCGATCCCCTGGCCCATGAACTCGGGATCCACGCCCACGGTTGCAATCCAGGCACTTTTGGTTTCGCCAAAACCGGCCGTCAGAATATAGCTGATCATAAATCCCACGACCTTGCCCTCGTGTTCGGCGACAAAACAGGCTTCTTCTCCATTTTGGGCATGGCCTTCGACCACCCGTTTAAAATCCGGTTCCACCGACCGCCGCGTAATGGCGGCGTAAATTTCGGTGATGGCATCCGCATCATCGGCCTTCAGGCGTCTTATGTGAAAATTTTCCACGGGCAAATTCCTTATCGCTTGGAAAAGTTAATCGGTTCTGATGATTTTGACCTTATGACCGACCCAGTTGGGCGGAAGATACACCCGGCCGCTGTTGCCACTGGATTTGACCCGCTTTTCGATCATCTCTTCGCCGTATATTTCAAACTTCACCTTGCTATTCGGTGTGTCAGCAGCGGAATCTTTTTTGTTCTCAACCGTTTTCTTATTTTGATTTTTTGCGTTGGCCACTGTGAAATGCCTCTTCTTTTAAGATGGTTGTGTCAAAAAGCGTGTTTGGGTTTTCTATACGGTCGTTGATGGGCCATCAGTGAATAGAAGGTATTATAAGATACTGAAATTACGTTTCTAATTTATAGATTGCATTATGGTCGCATATCTAATAAAGCTACATTAAAGCTACATTGTATCAGAGTCAAGCAAAAATAATAAAATCGGAACATTCGAATGGAACGCATGACACCTTTTTATGATATCGCCACAGATCCAATCGGCTACGCCAGGGCCTGGAAGGCCCGCACCCGGTCCAAGGTTGTCGGTTATTTTTGCTCCTATGCACCCGAAGAAATCATCTGGGCGGCCGGCGCGCTGCCGTATCGCATTTTGGGCGGCGGGCAAACGCCAGCCCGGGCGGATGCCCACCTGCAGGCCTATTGCTGCAGCCTGGTGCGGGCCGCCCTGGATG
>WOR8_10008501_pt1 | contig 11374 bp, 9 predicted proteins | sample DeeMarSeWOR38_10_FD_19890 | JGI IMG/M metagenome (IMG submission 19890)
CGACATAACAGGCCGTGCTGAAGCGCGGACCCACCACCCAGTCGTCAGGATCATCGAGCAATTTGATAAACGGATGCCCAAGCAAGGGATTTTTCTGTTTTTCAATTTCCTCGACGATGGCTTCTTTCAACCGGGCGCCGTTGAGCACCTTCAGCAATATATCGATCAGCAATGATCCGGCGGTTTTCATTTTGAGACCGGGGTGGGTCAACGCCAGGTGGGCCAAGGCGGCCTCACGGGCTTGGCGGGGCCGGTTGAAATAAAGTACAACGAGGGGAACAATTCCGACCAGGCCGCCGATATGCTTTTCTTCGACACCGCATTTTAGAAGTGGTAGCCCTCTGGCATAGTTTGCAAAAAAATTGCGATGGCACTCCTCGATGTAAGTATCCTGATGGTTGCCCGGTGTTGTCATGAAGGTGATGTATCTTCTCAGAAAATCGTCAGCGTTGTAGGTGCCATTTTGGTTTATCGAGTCAATGAGCAGCCGGCAAATTTTAACATTTAAGGTGTTCTCCCCTGCTTTGAGAAACTGGTGATAATGAATTTCTTTTTGTCCCCAGTACGGGGCTTGATCGTGCAGAATTTCGCCTTTTGCATTTGGCGCTTTGTAGCTGGAGCGCCACAGAATGCTGTCCGGATGAGGGTTGCGCGGTGCCAAATAGTCCGTCACCCGGCCGTAATCCTGCATCAATGCCTGGCGGTTATAATACCAGTGAACCGGCATTGCCAGTGCATCGCCGATGCACATCAACCTTTCGATTTACCGTTAGTCACATACCAAATTAATCATAAAAGAACGAATCTTGGGATGCCGCATTGGAAACAATAATAAATCAAACATAAGTCCGGTCGACACCCCGGACAAGCCTAAAGGCTCAAAAGCGCTGACGGATTTTTTTTTCGCCAATCGAATGACAGGCACATCTTTTTTTCCGTTTTCAGAATTGTCTATTGCAAAAAAGGAAACTGTGATTAGGTTACTCAATTAACTTGAACTTATACATACAACCAAAAAGGAGATAATCATGAAAGTTAATCTGAAATGTTTTGCAAACCTGGTCGATGAGGACTCATGCGATTATAAGGACAGCACCCCGTATGATTTGTCTGACGGTCAAACCATTCAGGATCTGATCAAGCGCGCGGGGCTTGACCCTGAACAAGTGAAGATCGCCTTTGTAAATAGCCGAAAAGTTGAATTAGACACAGTTCTATCCGACGGGGATCAAGTCGGGTTAGCTCCGGCTGTCGGAGGGATGTAAGTAAAATTGGTCATGCCATGCCGTCAAATTCTAATCGTGACGCTGTTCAGGCGCAGCCTATGTTCGGAAGGATTCGTTTGATAACCAGCGGGCGGCTGCACCGATAAACCGATAACGCTTTGATTCGTCGATTGACTTATACAACCTTAACGGCGATGGCGTGTTCCCGGGTGCCATTATTCCCATAGCCCAGGGCGTTCCAGTTGGCCGTCTCAGGCTGCCGGCGCCCGCTGGTATCCGTTGCGCGTGACATAAGTGTAAATTCGCCTGGTTGACGGGCCTCCCACAGGTACTCCCAATGTCGCCAGGCATAGGTTTCTTCGAGGCCGATCAATCTTGCCGGCTGCCACGTTCGACCGTCATCCACCGATACATCGACCGCTTCAATACCGACCTCCGCTTCAATACCGACCTCACCGGCATAGGCAGCGCCGCGAATCGGAATAATTCCCGCCGCGAGTGTTTCGTCATTTGCGGGCTCAACAATAATCGATTTGATGCTGATCTCTTTAACCACCTCACCGGTTTTTGGATCTTCGCCTTTCTGAAAGACACGGTATACCCTGTCCATGAAAAAACCTTCATGCGGCTGATCAAGCACCGTGATTTTGTGAAGCCATTTGACACAGTTGGCGCCCGTCCATCCTAAAGCCAGCGCCCGCATGGGATAGCCATGTTTGAGCGGCAGGGATTGTCCGTTCATTTCGTAGGCCAACAGGGTGGAATCCAAGGCCTTTTCCAGCGGAATGCTGCGGATAAATTTTATGCCGGCTTTTCCCAGAGGCTTATCAAAACCTTCAAAGCTGACATGCCGGGCATCTTTTTTTAGTTCCGCCTTGGCGAGCAAATCCTTAAGCCAGATGCCGCCCCAGATCGCATTGCCCACGCCGCCTATCGTCCAGGGATTGCCGGAGGCTTTTTTCTCGAGCAAAGAGCGACTGTTGCCGGAGCATTCCAGGGTATTGGCCACTTCCACCTTCGGCATGCGGCGGATTTCCTCAAAGGTCATGGTGAGGTTGTGTTTTACCAGACCTTCAACACTCAGCTTCCATGATGAAAGCTTGATCGGTCTTTGCATGATCTGGCCCTGATTGCGTTTAAAGAACACCGCATTGTCGGTGGTCCAGGTGCGAAGCGATTCGACCGGGGTTTCGGCATTGAGGGGGTTTCAGGGTAGAATCCCAGTCTATTTTGTTATCCAAGTGATAAAAGAAAGTCAATCGCCTTCAGCCATATTCAAAGGGTGGCGTTAGCTCTATTTTAAGAATACCGCATTGCATTAAAGGCTTTTTAAAATACGGCATTTGGATTGAATTTCCGCATCGGATGTGCGATCCATAATCGAATTCGTTTATTAATGATTTTAAAAGGACAGGAATTCGACCCGCAAAAAATTGAAAGGAGGCAGACGATGCCAGAATTTTGCAATCCATTTACCGTTTTAAAAAATGACCGCAACGTCACCCATAAAGAGTTGGTTCGTGCTATCCGTTTTATGATTGCTGCTGAATATGAGGCGGTTCAGTTATATCAGCAACTGGCGGAGTCAACAGACAACCGACTGGCCCAGGAAGTGCTCTACGATATTGCCAACGAAGAAAGGGAGCACGCCGGAGAGTTTTTACGGCTGCTGAGAGAATTGGATCCTGAAGAGGAAAAGTATTACAAAGAGGGCTACGAAGAAGTCGAGGAGATGATTGCCAAATTGAAAGAAAAATAGATTCACTCCGCAACTTTCTTCAGGTCATCAACCCATTGGCTTGCAATTCGGGCCGTTGACTGCATAATTCCATGGGCCATGCTGGCGTCGATTATCTGGCCTCTGGTCATCGCACCGACCGCATAGATGGCTTTTGATCGAGTGGCTATATTGTCAGACGCCTGCCGCATAACGTGATGGGTCTCTGGATCTATCCACATGCTTCCGGTTTTGTAAATGTGCAATTTCGTTTCCGGTTGCTGGTTGGATCGGTTGTTTTGTCTATTTTCTGGTTGAACGGCCTGGGTTTCTTCATTTTGAACGATGCCCCGTTCAAGCAGGTTTTTCGTTAAGGGGGAGGGATCTGTCTGGATAGACTTTGCCTGCCCGCGTGCATTCACCACATACCGGTACGCATCTCTTTTGGTCCGACCGTTAGAATCCTGATAGATAAATTCCCAGCCGTCTGCAGTGTCATTTTTGACAAATTGATAATTTCTTCCGAGTTTAAATACCTGAACCAACCCGGATTTCATGAGCGCCAGCATTTTTTCAGCATTGATGGCTGGTTGGGTTGCGGCATGTGTAAAAAAGACAGAGGTGTACGTTTTATCGAAACGCTCCCGATCTTCCAGCGATAGTCTCAGATAAATTTCTCGGACCATATCAAAGGACTGATGAAGGACGGTCTGCCAGATGAGTTCGCCATCCGGCCCATCTCCATGTCTTGCGTCTTCCAAATATTGCTGTAACAGCTCTGCGGGTGGCCTCGTCGGGCTTACAACTGTTTTCCAATCGATCGCATTTCCATATGCGGCTTCCAGCTCTGAATTCAGTAACTGAAATACGGCTTCGGGGGTTAAGTACCCCTGATTTTCGGCGGTCAAGCTTTCCAAATTTTTACGCGTCAGAAACCTGTTGCGGTATTTACCCATCTTGCCTCTGACTTTCGGCAGCAGTCCTCTTCTGGAGTAGAGCGCAAACCGTCTCGGGTTTGCCGGGGGCACGTAAACCAGTTTATCAGAATCATCACGAATAAACTGTCCGTCTGAAGTCAGTGTCAAAACCACCTCAATGGCACTCAAGCTGGTCCCAATTACGGCGACCTTTTCGCCTTGCGGGATCCTCTCGAGCAAATTTCTCGCCGGCCACGGTGAGGGAAAGTAATTGTTCCGTTCTTTTTCCTCAAACCAATGCCCTGTCGCGAGCAATACGCGGTCGGCAATACATGCGAAACTTGATCCCGATAAGCGCTCCTTCACGGTGAGATGGATTTTATCGTGCCTCTGCTCTAAATCGATGACCTCAGACTGCGAATAGAGCTCGACGACCAGACCCAGCGCCTGGGCTTTTTGATAGGCGTCGTGAAATCTGTGCGTCAGATATGCGCCCATTATGGCGCGGGGGTAGTGGTTGCATCCCTCACGGCCAAAGGATACATCATCCATGTACGGAAATCGTTCCTGAAGATTGTGTTGATGGTGGATCACCCATTCCTGAAAATCCGCAGGGTTGCCGAACACAATGCCCATGTCCTTGGCACACATATTTGTAATATGGAAGGGCATGACATTCCGATCACTATGCGGAAAGCCGGGGCCGAAGGTTTCTTGCTTTTCAAATATCTGAATTTTGATCCCGGAAGGGTTCAATGCGCCCAGATCGATGTTTTGTCGCAATTTTTCCACGATCTGATAAAGCATGGCGGTCGCTGTCAGACCGCCGCCAATGATTGCAAAAGTGAAGCTCATCGATGTATTGATCCTGTGCGCCTATCTTTTGGTATCACCCAAATATCATTTGACCCGGGCTTGGCAAATATCACTTATTTAGATACACAAAAGGCCTTAAAAATTCAAATACCCTGAAGATACGATTTAATAAATGGGCATTTGTCATTGTATAACCTGCAAAAAGAGTCAGATACAATTGATTTACAAGTGCGCTGAAGTGAAAAAAGATGCTTTGTCCCCAGCTTCTCAAAACCATTGCACTTAATTAAATACGAAAATTTAAGCAAACGAATTGACGAAAATAACGGATGCCGGATAATTTCATGTAAGGTTTATTGGTTAAAATTTAAAGTTAAATTTATGTTGGCATTTTAATATTTTTGTTGACATTGCCAACTAGAGGAAATATTTGTGAACGAAAAAAATTATTATTTAAAATTAACCTAATACCTCTTAGATCAAAAATGCCTCTAATTAAGAGTGTCCTAAAAGGTCTTAAAATCCTTGAATTCATTGCGAATTCCACTTCACCTCCAACTCCGTTGCAAATTTCCAATGCACTTGGCATGAATCGAACCACAGTCTATCATTTTATCCAAACCTTAGAATCTGAAGGATATGTGACGAGAAAAAACCAGGCGAATGCCTACGTGCCGGGTCTAAAGATTCTCCCGTTGGTGGGAAAAGCGCTCGACTGCAATAAATTGCGGATCGAATCGCTTCCGTATCTTCAAGGGCTGAATCGTAAATTAGAGGAAAGGGTTAATTTAGGAATCCTCTACGACAGCGAAGTTCTTTTTCTGGCAGGCATTGAAAAGCCTTCTTTACCAATGATGTATTCCCATTTCGGGAAAAAAGCACCAGCGCATTGCTGTTCAATCGGCAAAATTATACTCGCCTATATGTCTGAACAAGAAGTTGAGAGAGTGATCAGTGAAAAACCACTTGTTCGATTCACCGAAAATACCATCACAGATCTGTCGCTCTTCAAGCGCCATCTGTCTGAAATACGGTCTCAAGGATATGCTATTGATAATGCGGAGCACATTTCCGGGGAATATTGCATTGCGACGCTTATAAAGGGTGAGGAAGGCAAAGGCATAGGTGCTGTTAGCGCAAGCTCTGACAATTTGGAAAAAATAAATCAGCACATAGACGACTTGTTTGAAACCGCTGAAATCATATCCCACTTAATGGGATTTAGAGTGCGCTAAGTTATTCGTCAAGCATTTTCTGAGCTTATTGCCGGAATAAGTTCTATAAATCCCTTTTCTTCGAGGAGATAATATGGAGAAGCTTATTATCACCATAACGGTTGATTCATCGATGTCTTATCCCGGTAACCATTATTGTCCTGCTCCGGAAATGAAAAATATTGACAAGATCGTTGACGAATATATTCGAAGTGTCAATGCCGGTGCATCTATTTGCCATATACACGGTGTCCACAAACTCGAAGACGAGATTGCCGAGGACGGTAAAAAACTCTCCCACGTTAATTTTGAAGGTTGGCAGATGATGCACGATGGAATCAAATCACAGGTTGATGCCATTATACAATATGGTATCGCATCAGCGCGGTTTGAAGAAAAAAGCAAGCTGATGGATCAGAAACCGGACATGATGGCTATTTGCTTTACGGCCCACGATGAGCATTTTCATCCGGATCCTAAATATCCGCCGATGGAGCTTTATGCGGTTCATCCACGGGAAGAATTGGTGATGTATTGCCAAGAGATGGTCAAGAAAGGCGTCAAGACCGAGGTCGAATCGTTCACGACGGGTGCTTTTTGGAACATCGAGTATATTCGAAATCAACCGGGCAACCTGCTTCCAGATCCGGTTTATACAACCTTGTTCATGGGTTGGCCGGGGGGGGCATATTCGTTTCCCGATATGGAGTCGATGCTGCATTTTTATCATCATCTCCCTAAAAATTGTGTTTGGAATGTGAGCAATATGGATCCCAAAACCCATTGGCAAAATTTGTCGTGGTCGATTTGCCTTGGCGGTCACGTGCGCGTTGGGTGGGAAGATAACCCTTACATAAATGGTAAACTGGTGGATTCCAATGCGCGACTGGTTGATAAAATTGTCCGTATTGCCCGGGAACTTGGAAGAGAAATAGCTTCGCCAGAAGAGGCGCGTAAGATTCTGGACATAGAATAACCGTGATTATATAGAACGTGATTTCGTGTGATAGATAAAATGAGCCAAACAACGATGAAAGCGGCTGTTCTCAGAGAAATCGGAAAACCGATTACGATCGAGAATGTGCCATTTCCGAAACCGGCTGATAGCGAAATCATAGTTGAAACAAAAGCCTGCGGGATCTGTGGCACAGATCTCCATATGATAGATGGTTGGGGGTATACTCCTGAGCTGCCATTTATAATGGGGCATGAACCTGCCGGTGTTGTGAAAGAACTGGGACCAGCTGCTCAAGGATTTGAGGTCGGTGACCGGGTGGTGACCAACAACTTTTTTGCCTGCGGGAGGTGTTTTTACTGTCGGACCAATCGAGAGACCCAATGCATCTCGCTGGACGGCATTTTGGGTGTACTGAAATACAATGGGGGATACGGGAATTGTTTCTCAATTCCGGATCGTCAGCTTTTTCATTTACCTGATACGATTCCGTTTACTGAAGGCGCGATTATCGCCGATGCCGTAGTTACCGCCGTCCACGCAGTCAAGCAGGCGCGAATACAACCATTGGAGAACGTGGTGGTCGTGAGCACTGGCGGAATCGGATCCTGTATTATACAAATATGCAAATTGCACGGCGCGCATGTTACAGTGATCGTACGTTCCGACACCAAGGAAAATAGAGCTTTCGAAATGGGCGCCGATGAAGTTTTCAACTCACTGGTGGTAGATGTCGCCTCGAACATAAAAACAAAGAATAAGCGCGGCGGTGCCGACTGTGTTTTTGATTGCGTTGGAAACGAAGAGACCTTGCACCTTTCAATGAACTGTTTAAGCAATGGCGGACGCTTGGTCATTGTCGGATATACACAGGAAAGGCTTTCGCTCGATCCCAGGCAGGTGGCCGTACACGAAATTGAAGTAATTGGATCTCGATCCGGCGGGAAGCAAGATACCGTTGCAGCAATTGAATTTGTCAAAAACGAAAAATGGCGACCAATCGTTTCTGATATATTTCCAATCGAAGACGTAAATGAGGCGCTAAACTATTTGCGCGAAGGAAAGGCACTGGGTCGAATCGTTTTGGCGCATGGTTAAAAACAGTTCAAAGTCAGTGTACTGCATCCAAGCTCAAAGCGCAAACGTATCCGCTTTGCCGATCGCAGACCGACAAATGAGTATCGTTTCCTCAGAAAGGAGGTGATAAATTTTATTTTTATCCTTATTTAATGCATTAAGGTGCCTTAATAAAACAACCTTAACAGTTGCTAGAGGAGGTGCTAAATGAAAAGAATTTTACTGGCAATACTCGTCTTAGTTCTCTTCGTTTCATTTTTGATTCCCTCGGCAGGCGCAGAAAAAAAGGTTCTGATTGCCGCCAGCCTGGCGAATCAAATTAACCAGGCATGGATTAATATGGGCCAGGGTATAAAGGAGGAATGCGAGAAATTGGGATTTGACCTCATCCTGGTCGATGCCGAGGACAAGACCGCCAAACAAATTTCCGATACGGAAGACGCGCTCGCCAAAAATCCTGATGTTCTTCTCCTGACGGGCGTGGACCATGGGGCGGCTCAGGTCGCCGAAATGGCGGCCAAGAAGGGTATCCCTACCATCAACTTAGGCCGAAACTATGGTAACGCAGTTTGCTTTATTGGCGCAGATAATTACACAACAGGTGTCATGTTCACAGAATATCATGTCAAACGAGCTGCAGGGAAACCGTACAATCTTATCGCTATTACCGGTACCCCCGGAGCAGCTTCTTCTGTGGCGCGTGAAAAAGGTTTGGACGCCACACTCCCCAAACATCCCAATATAAAATTAATTGCGCGCCAAGCCGGCTACTACCGTCGTGACAAGACCCTGCCGGTTGCCGAAGACCTGCTCCAACGATTTCCCAATGTCGATGGCATCATCGGTTGGAATGACGAAGTGGCCATGGGGGCCTTGGCAGCTGCTAAATCTCAAAATCGAGCCGGCATCGCGATCACAGGTGGCGACGGAAATCGGGATGCGGTTGAAGCCATTGCGCGAGGAGAACTCGAGGCGAGCCTGATGTATGACCTGAAAGGCATCGGACACCTTGGGGTGCAAACTGCAGCCAAGATTATCAAAGGTGAAAAGGTTAAGAAGATTATCTATGTGCCGCAGGTCTGGATAACAAAAGAAAATGTCGACAAGTTCCTCAAAAAATAATCAAGCTGCAAGCATCTCAAAAAGCCCGGATCGGCCGGGGGGCAGTCCGCCCCTCGGCCCGAACGACTTCTCTCACCTTGTCATAGAACATATTTGCAAGGCGTTTCCGGGGGTGCAGGCACTAAACGCTGTATCCTTTGATGTCCGGGGGGGCGAAGTGCATGCCCTTATCGGAGAGAATGGGGCCGGAAAATCAACGCTGCTCAAAATATTGAGTGGTGCGCATCAGGCAGACTCCGGCGCTATTCGGCTCGATGGGCACGACATCACAATTGAAGGCCCACGTTCAGCACGCCAATTCGGAATCGCGATTATCTATCAAGAACTGATGCTGGTCCCATGGTTAAGTGTTGCTCAGAATCTGTATCTCGGAAGGGAGAAGCAATTTGGCCGGGGTTTTCTGCCCGTCAAGCAAATAAACGCCATAGCCAAAGAAGAGCTCCAAAAAATTGGTATTGATCTCGACCCGACCATATCAGTTACTGAACTCGGCGTTGCCGAACAGCAGATGGTTGAAATCGCTCGAGCACTTTCAGAGAACGCTCGATTTTTGCTGATGGATGAACCCACTGCCTCGCTTACTGAGAAAGAAATCGAAATATTATTTGATAAGATCAACACCTTACGCCGTGCCGGAGTGGCCATCGTATATATTTCCCATCGTCTTGAAGAGATTCCCAGAATTGCTGACCGGGTGACGGTACTCAGGGACGGCGAAGTGGTGCACACAAGCCCCGTTTCTGAAGTTACGCTTAGCGATCTGATTTCTAAAATGGTGGGTCGACCGATGACCGATCACTTTCCGGAACGCAAAAGTTTTAAGGGCGAAGAGATGCTTCGTGTGGACCCTCCACCGGAAGCAACGCGCAGCCGCACCGTCATCGTGAACGCCGGCGAGGTGGTCGGTCTGGCCGGCCTGGTGGGATCGGGACGCACCGATTGGGCCCTGCGGGTTATCGGGGCTATCCCCTCAAAAAACGAACGCGTTTTCATCAAAGACAAGCCCGCACAAATCAATTCACCGGCCACAGCAAGAAATTTAGGGATCGGAATGGTTCCTGAAAACCGCAAAGATCACGGACTTGTGCTAAGCCGCACCGTCCGTTGCAATGTCACCATGACCATATTGGATCGGCTGGCCAGGTGGTTTGGCTTTATAAATACCGCTTCACAAAGCGATACCTGCAGTCTTTACGTAGATCGTCTGGACATCCGCTGTTCGAGTGATGCTGTCGAATGTGGCACCCTTAGCGGTGGGAACCAGCAGAAGATTGTTTTAGCGAAATGGCTGGCACGTAATTGTCAAATCATCATACTGGACGAACCCACGCGCGGGATCGATGTTGGTACCAAATTTGAAATGTACACGCTCATCAACGAATTGAGTGAAGCCGGCAAGGCGATCCTTCTTATCTCCTCAGACCTTCCCGAACTGATGTCAATGAGCGATAGAATTTACGTCATGCATTTAGGAAATCTCGTTGCTGAATTTGATTCCAAGCAGACCTCACACGAAGAGGTCATGCATTATGCCTTTGGATATTTCGATAGGGATTGATTATGCCAATTAGGATATCTTCTACAATTATCACCCGGTTTCTTTCGCGATATGGTTCGCTGGTCATGTTGGCTACTTTGTTAATCCTAATGTCGCTTACATCGAAAGAGTTTTTGACATTGAACAATTTAACAAATGTCGCGCGCCAGGTTTCCATTTTTGCCATTATCGGCACCGGCATGACATTTGTAATCATCACCGCCGGCATTGATCTTTCAGTCGGTTCGCAGCTTGCGCTCACCGGCTGCGTAGCAATGACCATTATTGACAAGACCAATGGCGATTTTCTCGGGATTGCCGCCGGTATTCTGGTTGGCGCAATCTGTGGTGCGGTTAACGGGGTTACCGTTTCACGATTCCGCGTTCCTCCGTTCATCGCCACTTTGGCCGGACTCACAGTTTATCGAGGTTTGTCCCTTGTAATCACCAATGGTCTTCCGATTATCAAATTCGAAGGAAGTTTCCGGTTTATTGGCCAGGGCGTAATCGCCGGGATTCCCGTACCGGTTATCATCATGGTAATCGTTGTGATCGTTATGCAGCTCGTGTTGAGTCGCACGGCTTTCGGGGCCTATATTTATGCGGTTGGAGGGAATGAGGAAGCCGCCCGTTTGTCGGGAATCAAGGTAGCATGGGTGAAATTCTGGGCGTATGTTTTGTGCGGCTTCCTTAGCGGTTTGTCCGGGATGATTCTCATGGCACGTCTTTCTTCGGCTCAGCCAGCTGTCGGAGAAGGATTCGAACTTGATGCGATCGCTGCGGTGGTTCTGGG